>Ga0008837_100042_pt1 | contig 208923 bp, 204 predicted proteins | sample HotLakConsUCCSLE_FD_65500 | JGI IMG/M metagenome (GOLD analysis project Ga0008837, IMG submission 65500) | Hypersaline microbial mat communities from Hot Lake, Washington, USA - Hot Lake Consortium UCC-SLE | ecosystem: Environmental > Aquatic > Non-marine Saline and Alkaline > Hypersaline >...
CTGATCCCGAGAGGGAGCCGCCTGCTCCGGAAGACCTTCGAAAAGCTCGTCGCTCATGACCCGACCCCGATTCAGATCAGATGATTCTAGCCGGGGTCGGGATTGATTCACAGGCTCTCACTCGGAGGACACGGCATGAAGTGGCTCTTGCCACGGATCAGCCTGTCCATCAGCTTCCGCATGGTGCGGAAGACGAGCCCGAACCTCGTCTTCCGCGATGTCGACGCGGCTGGAACGACCGCGTGGTGCGCAAAACGAGCTTCACCCTCGCCTTCCGCTTGGCCATAGGCAGCTGATGAAACAGAGGGGGAGGCGCCGACCTCTCCACCCACCACTCCGGACCCGCCGCCGCTACGGCCGGAGCCGAGCTTCGGGCGGGTCCGCGCCCGCGGACGCCGGAGCGCCTGCGGGCGGTATTCCGCTCGATTGCTGGAGGGCAATGCGAGGCGTTCCATCGGCCACCGGGTGGACCGGGAAGCAGCCTGACCTCCTCCCCGCCGACGACCGACCGAACAAATAAAAAATAGCCGATGGCGGAGCGGAGTGCAACTGAAAAAGCGCACAACCCTCGCGGATACGTCTCTTCGTGCGTAGGCGGTATGCGCCGACGCAGGGCGAGCGGAGGCAACCATAAGTCAACACGGTTGACACTACGAAGATCAATGGATGAGATCACGCCGGATCGGGCGGAACGCCAAGGCGGTCAGGCGTCTCGCGCCGGGGACGGGTTCCGGCGCCCGCGGGCGAAGGCCTCGCCCGGTCACTCGGAGGACACGGCATGAAGTGGCTGCTGCCACGGATCAGCCTGTCCATCAGCTTCCGCATGGTGCGGAAGACGAGCTTGCACCTCGTCTTCCGCCTTAGCATTGGGAGCTGATGAAAACGGGGTGGGGAGGTGCGAGCCTCCCCATCCCACTCCGGGTCCCTTCATAGCACGAACGCAACCGCGCTCCAAGCCGCCATCTGTCGTGGATCGCCCGTCACGCCACCTCGCGCGCGCGGGTGGCGGCGAGCGCCGCGTGGGGGTCTCTGTGGCGGGGCATGTAGAAGGTGGCGACCGCCTCGGGCAGGGTGGCGTCACGCTCCAGGTAGGCGCGCACGCCCCAGAGGTGGCGGCGCAGGCGCCGGAGCGCCGATCTCGAGAGACTTGGAGGGGGCTCGTCGGCGGCCTCGAGCAGCTCCGCCTCCCCGGCGGCGCAGGCGAGCGCGAACAGCGCCCCCCCGAGCGAGCGCGGCCGGAAGTCGGAGGCGCGCTGCGCGATGTGGCCGAGCGTCACCCCGATCTCGTCCACCGCCCGATCGGCCGCGCGCTTCACCGCCCGATCCTCCGACGCGAGCCCCTCCGCCTCGATCCCCCGCCGCCGCAGAGCCAGCCGCTCGGCCTCGGCGCACAGGTCCGCGAGCGGACACGCGGATGCGTGTTCCGGCATGAGGGTGTCTCCTCGTTGTCGGTTCGTGGTACCTCGGGTATTATCAGGGTCCGAGAGTGGCGTCAATACCCCAGGCATCAACGTTGACCGAAAAACCGCCCCGCATCACCTCCGAGCAGGTCCGCGCCGCCCGCGCGCTGCTGCGCTGGGAGCAGAAGGACCTGGCGAAGGCATCCGGCATCTCGCTGCCGTCGATCAAGCGGCTGGAGACGCAGCCGGGGGCGTTGGGGGGGTATGATGCGACGGTGGAGGCGATCCGGGAGGCGTTCGAGCGGGAGGGGGTCGTGTTTTTGATGCGGGGGGATGGGGATGGGGTGGGTGTGCAGATGCGCTAATCAGCCGCTAGTGCCTAGACGCATTCCGAGGATTCAAGAATCGGCTGATACGTGCGAGTCTGGGAGGTATGGCTCAGACCTCGTGCGTGATCCTCACCGCCGATGACCGCCAGCGCCTTGCGGCCATCATCGGCGATCGCTCCAGGCCCCTCAAGCACATCCAGCGCGCCCGCATCGTGCTGCACTCCGACGACCGCCTGCCGGTCCTCGAGGTCGCCAAGCGCGCCGGCGCGAGCAGGCCCGCGGTGTGGCGCTGGCAGCAACGCTACGCCGAAGAGGGCGTCGAGGGGCTGCTGCGCGACAAGACTCGTCCGCCGGGCAAGCCGGCGACGCCGACCGAGCACGTCGCCAAGGTGCTCGCGGTCACCTGCTCGGAGCCGCCGGGCGAGACCACGCACTGGACCGGCCGCGCGGTGGCGGCGGTGGTCGGCCTCTCGCTGCGCACCGTGCAGCGGATCTGGGAGGCGCATCGCCTGCAGCCGCACCGGGTGCGGACCTTCAAGCGCTCGAACGACCCCGCCTTCGCCGAGAAGGTCGAGGACATCGTCGGCCTCTACATGAACCCGCCCGCCCACGCGGTCGTGCTCTCGATCGACGAGAAGAGCCAGATCCAGGCCCTCTCGCGGACGAGGCCGGGAACGCCCGTCGCCCCCGGACGGCCGGCGACGATGACCCACGACTATAAGCGCCACGGCACGACGACGCTGTTTGCCGCGCTGAACGTCCTCGACGGCACCGTGATCGGCCGCTGCATGCAGCGCCACCGGAACCAGGAGTTCATCCGCTTCCTCAACCAGGTCGAGGCCTCTGTGCCGGCGGGCAAGGTGATCCATGTCGTGCTCGACAACTACGCCGCCCACAAGCACCCGCGGGTGCGCGCCTGGCTCTCCCGGCATCCGCGCTGGGTGTTCCACTTCACCCCGACCTCGGCGTCCTGGATCAACGCCGTCGAGGGCTTTTTCTCGGCACTCACGCGCAGGCGCCTGAAGCGCGGCGACTTCCGCTCCGTCGTGGACCTCCAGGCGGCGATCAATCGCTATGTCGAGGAGCACAACGAGAACTCTCGCCCCTTCGTCTGGACAAAGCCCGCGGGCGCCATCCTCGAAAAGCTCCACCGCCGGGCTTGAACCTTCCGAAAGAGTCGACGCACTAGTTCAGTCTTTGTCATTTGACTGTGTTTCGGCGGATTTAGGATCTTCAGAATGCACTTCCATCAGATCCAAAGATTGTCGAAGTCGCGTCACGCTTTTCTCTATATCCGTCAGCATTTTCATCGTTTCTTCTTTAGAGACCGGTAGTATTGCACTCATTTCTAGCTTCTGCAGTCCCTCAACGTCGGATGCGACGGAAGATAAGAGATCATTGGCGAGATCAATAGCGCCTGTAATGACCATATTGCGCTCAAAGACTAACTTTCCTGACATGTCTCCAATGTAAACTCTCAGAACTGGCGCCACTTCCCTACTTTCAGGACGAATAAAAAATGCAGGCCAAGTTCGGACAAAATAGAAGAGGTCACCAATATGTGTCGCCTGACGGAAATTCAGGTATGCACGCTCTGCCGCACCTTGGACACGGTCCAAGGTCTCCTCGCCCGTATCTGCGGATGAGGTGGATTGATCGTCGTGACGCGCCATTTTTTCACCTCTTAGTGATATATGTTCTCGTTACTGCGTCGCTTTACGCTTGCCAGGCTGACCTTCTTCGCACTGGGCGCATTTGTTAACACGACAAGCGCTGCTCGTGCTTCCGCTTTCTCATGTTCGGAGAACATTACTGAAGGTTTTACAAAGTAGTCATAGGCTGCGACATCACTTTGAGGCCTTATAATCCCGGAGTGTGCGAAGCTTCCACTAAAGTAGGATCTGTCGATGCCGGCTGGACCGTCCATGAAATAAATGTTTTCGCCATATACCGCTCCACGTGATGGGTCATTTTCAGGAGAGACTGTGGCCGTCTGGAAATTAGATGTGGTCTCCTCCACTTGAGGATCATCCAAATTGGATGGCTCAATTATCGTACTAGCCGGCCGGATTATCGAAATCAAGCGGAGCATACCAAGGACGAGGATGACCATTGCGACAGTTTGTACATAAACGATCATCATGATCCACTCTCCGTCCGGAGCTTGACCTCTGCCATGAAACGCAGTGCAGCGGTCCAAAGCACTAAAACCGCGGCCAGGAGGGTATTCACTGCCTCAGGCTTGACCATTATAGCCCCATCTTTCTCAACTCGAAAAACACCAGGACCCAGAAATAAGACATAAAGAACAATCAATCCACTCAGAACAACGCATAGGTTCCGCACGGCCGACTTTGCAATAACAACCGCTGCGCAATAAAAATGAAGGAGGATGCCGTACGAAATAACGAAAAATACGATGCCGATTGCGTTGTACGTCTCTCGCCAGTCCTGAACGTCGAACGCGCCATTGTAGGCGAGAATCGTGCTCATTACCGCTCCGACGATCGCTGCGATGACTGTCTCTCCCGGGAGAGGCTGGGTCCACATTCGGCTGCTCATGGATGTTACAAACGGAGTGTTGCTATCAGATTTTAGTGCTGAAGCGCAACCATTTCGTCTCACGCCAAATGCCCCCCCACCCCCCACCTTGCCCCCCACCCCCCTCCCGCGTAAGGTCCCGCTCCCCGTCCCGCCCACCGCAAAAGCCCGAGCCGCCATGACCACCCCGCCCCGTCGCCCGCGTCCCACGTTCACCGATCAGGAGGCGCTGCTGTTCCACAGCCAGGGCCGGCCGGGCAAGCTGGAGGTGGTGCCGACGAAGCCGATGGCGACGCAGCGGGATCTGTCGCTGGCCTACAGCCCGGGCGTGGCGGTGCCGGTGAAGGCGATCCACGAGGACCCGAGCCGTGCGTTCGACCTCACGGCGCGCGGCAACATGGTGGCGGTGATCTCGAACGGGACCGCGATCCTCGGGCTCGGGAACCTGGGCGCGCTCGCCTCCAAGCCCGTGATGGAGGGCAAGGCGGTGCTGTTCAAGCGCTTCGCCGACGTCGATTCGATCGACATCGAGGTCGACACCGAGGACGCGGACGAGTTCATCGGCGCGGTGCGCTATCTCGGCCCGTCCTTCGGCGGCATCAATCTCGAGGACATCAAGGCGCCGGAGTGCTTCATCATCGAGCAACGCCTGCGCGAATTGATGGACATCCCCGTCTTCCACGACGACCAGCACGGCACCGCCATCATCGCGGCGGCCGGGCTGATCAACGCGCTGCACCTCACCGGGCGCGACGTGAAGAAGACGCGCCTCGTCGTCAACGGCGCGGGCGCGGCGGGCATCGCCTGCGTGGAGCTGTTGAAGGCCATGGGCTTCGCGCCCGACAACGTGGTCTTGTGCGATACCAAGGGCGTGATCTACCAGGGCCGCGAAAGCGGTATGAACCAGTGGAAATCCGCCCACGCCGCCGTCACCGACGCGCGCACGCTCGCGGACGCGTTGAAGGGCGCGGACGCGGTGTTCGGGCTCTCGGTCAAGGGCGCCTTCACGCCCGAGATGATCGCCTCGATGGCGCCCCAGCCGATCATCTTCGCGATGGCGAACCCCGACCCGGAGATCACGCCCGAAGAGGTGGCGCTGATCCGCGACGACGTCATCATCGCCACCGGCCGGTCGGACTACCCCAACCAGGTCAACAACGTGCTGGGCTTCCCCTACATCTTCCGCGGGGCGCTCGACGTGCAGGCGACGACGATCAACATGGAGATGAAGGTCGCCGCCGCCCAGGCGCTCGCCGCGCTGGCGCGCGAGGACGTGCCGGACGAGGTCGCCGCCGCCTACCAGGGGTCGCGCCCGCGCTTCGGCCGGGAATACGTCATCCCGGTGCCCTTCGACCCGCGGCTGATCGCGACCGTGCCGCCGGCGGTGGCGCAAGCGGCGATGGACACCGGCGTCGCCCGCCGGCCCATTGTCGACATGCGCGCCTACCGCGCCACGCTCTCGGCCCGGCGCGACCCCGTGGCGGGGACGCTCAACCGCATCTTCGAGCGCGTGCGCAAGTTCCCCAAGCGCGTCGTCTTCGCCGAGGGCGAGGAGGAGCAGGTGATCCGCGCGGCGCTCAGCTTCGCCAACCAGGGGCTGGGCGAGGCCATCCTGGTGGGGCGCGAGGACCGCGTCTACGAGACCGCGGCCTTCGCCGGCATCGAGCTGGAAGGGCGCGAGCACATCCACATCATGAACGCGGCCTTGTCGAAGAAGAACACCTCGTACGCGCAGTTCCTCTACGACCGGCTGCAGCGCAAGGGCTTCCTGTTCCGCGATTGCCAACGCCTGATCAACCAGGACCGCAACCACTTCGCCGCCGCCATGGTGGCGATGGGCGAGGCGGACGCCATGGTCACGGGCGTGACGCGCAACTACTCCAGCGCGATGGAGGACGTGCGCCGCGTCATCGACGCGAAGCCCGGCCACCGCGTCATCGGGGTGAGCCTGTGCCTCACCCGCGGGCGCGCGGTGCTGGTGGCGGACACCGCGATCCACGAGATGCCGTCCGCCGAGGAGCTCGCCGAGATCGCCATCGAGGCCGCCGGCGTGGCGCGCCGCATGGGCTACGAGCCGCGGGTGGCGCTCCTGTCGTTCTCGACCTTCGGCCAGCCCCGCGCCGAGCGCGCCGAGAAGGTGCAGGACGCGGTGCGCATCCTCGAGAAGAAGCGCGTCGATTTCGAGTTCGACGGCGAGATGGGCGCGGACGTGGCGCTCAACCCCAACCTGCTCGCCGCCTATCCCTTCACCCGCCTGAAGGGCCCGGCCAACGTGCTGGTGATGCCCGCCTTCCACTCCGCCGCGATCTCGACGAAGATGCTCCAGGAGCTGGGCGGCGGCACGGTGCTCGGGCCGCTGATCGTGGGGCTCGACAAGCCCGTGCAGATCGTGCCGCTGGGCTCGACCGACAACGACATCGTCAACATGGCGGCGCTGGCGGCCTACAACATCGGCGGGTGACGGGCGCTCACGCTCCCGCCGCCTCCAGCTCCCCCGATACCGCGAGCCATTCCTCCTCGACCCGCGCGAGCGCCTGCGCCGCCTCGGCGCGCTTCTTCGCGAGATCCGAGGCCTTGGCCGGGTCCTTCTGGAACGCCGTGCCGTCGGCGAGCGCCGCGTCGATCTTGCCGATCAGCTCGCCGAGCTTCTCGATGCGCCCCTCGAGCGCGTCGCGCTGCTTGCGCAGCGGTCCGAGCGCGACGCGCTTCTCCGCCTGGTCGCGGCGGGCGGCCTCCTTCGAGACCTCCTTTCCGACGTCCTTCTTGCCCCCGCCCTTCGCAGTATTCCTGGCCGGATCGAGCCCGCCCGACAGCACCAGCCGGCGGTAGTCGTCCATGTCGCCGTCGAAGGGCTTCACGGTGCCGTCGGCGACGATCCAGAGCCGGTCGGCGCAGGCCTCGATCAGGAAGCGGTCGTGGCTGACGATGATCACCGCCCCGTCGTAATCGTTGATCGCCTCCACCAGCGCCTGGCGCGAATCGATGTCGAGGTGGTTCGTCGGCTCGTCGAGGATGAGCAGATGCGGGCCGTCGAAGGCCGCGAGCCCGAGCAGCAGGCGCGCCTTCTCGCCGCCCGAGAGCTTCGAGACCGGCGTGTCGGCCTTCGGGCCGGAGAAGCCGAACCGGGCGCAGCGCGCGCGGATCCGCGCCTCGGGCGCGCCCCTCATGCGCTCGGCGACGTGGCCGTAGGGCGTGTCGGCGAGGCGCAGCTCGTCGAGCTGATGCTGGGCGAAATAGGCCACCTCGAGCTTCGAGGAGGCGACGACCTCGCCGCTCAGCGGGTCGAGCCGGCGCCCGACCACCTTGCAGAAGGTGGACTTGCCGTTGCCGTTGGCGCCGAGCAGCGCGATGCGGTCGTCGGGCAGGATGGTGAGGTCGAGGCGCTGGAGCACCACCCGGTCGCCGTAGCCGGCGTTCGCCTTGTCGACGCGCACGAGGGGCGGGGAGAGGGGCTTCTCCGGGCTCGGCAGGTCGAAGGGGAGCGTCGTTTCCTCGACGATGCCGGCGATGGGCGTCATCTTCTCCAGGCGCTTGAGCCGCGACTGCGCCTGGCGCGCCTTGGTCGCCTTGGCGCGGAAGCGGTCGACGAAGGCCTGGAGGTGCTTGGCCTCCGCCTCCTGCTTCGCCTTGGCCTTGACCTGCAGCATCAGCTGCTCGGCGCGCTGGCGCGCGAAGCTGGTGTAGCCGCCGCGGTAGAGCGTGAGCTTCGCCTGGTCGAGGTGGAGGATGTGGTCCACCGCCTCGTCGAGCAGCTCGCGGTCGTGGCTGATCACGAGCGCGGTGTGCGGATAGCGCCCGAGATAGTCGTAGAGCCACATCGTGCCCTCGAGGTCGAGGTAGTTCGTCGGCTCGTCGAGCAGGAGGAGGTCGGGCTCGGTGAAGAGCACGGCGGCGAGCGCCACGCGCATGCGCCAGCCGCCGGAGAAATCCGAGCAGGGCCGCGCCTGGGCGGCCGCGTCGAAGCCGAGCCCGTGCAGGATGGCGGCGGCGCGCGCCGGGGCGGCGTGGGCGCCGATGTCGGTGAGGCGCATCTCGATCTCGGCGCGGCGCATACCGTCGGCGTGCTCGGCCTCCGCGATGAGGCGGGCGCGCTCGGTGTCGGCGGCGAGCACGACGTCGATGAGGCTCTCGGGCCCGCCGGGCGCCTCCTGCGACACCGCGCCGATGCGCACGCCCTTGGGCAGGCCGATCGAGCCGCTCTCGGAGGCGATCTCCCCCATGAGGATGCGAAACAGCGTGGTCTTGCCCGCGCCGTTGCGGCCGACGATGCCCACGCGCGCGCCGTCCGGCACGGCGAAGGAGGCCTTGTCGATGAGGACGCGCTCGCCCAGGCGATAGGTCAGGTCGTTGACGTGCAGCATGGCGCCTATGTCTCCCACTCCGGCGCGGTTGACAAGCGATGTGGACAGCGGGGACGACGGCGTACGGAAGCCATTGCCGTCACGGAACCGCCACATTCGCGCCTTTCCGCGGTCCAAAGCGCGGAGCTTTCATGCGGAAGCTAACAAAGGTGATTCGCGCATTCCCATGACCGGCACAGCAAACCGCTTCTGCGCCAACGCCACGATCGTCGCCGTGATCACGCTCGTGGCCGGCATCCTCGTCGCCGTCGACGCCATCGCCGCGTCGCGCCGCTGCCCGCCTCCGGTCGCGGCGATCGAGGCGTGCGCGCCGCCGTTGCGCGCGCTGCCGTCCGCGGCCGCCCCGCATCACATGCTCGTTCCGCAGGCCGAGCCGGTCAGGCGGTCGTGATCGAGCGCGCGACGACGCCGCCGCGGCCGGCCTCGCGCTGCCAGGCGATGAGGTCGAGGGACGGCGCCGTCCCCGTCAGCCGGCTGAGCAGCGCGTGCGCCTGCCCGCGGTGATGGGTCTGGTGATTGAAGAAGTGGTCGAGCGCCGGGCCGAGCGGCTGGGACACGTCCGCCGGGTTCGAGATCGTGCGGTAGGTGAAGCGCGCCGCGAGAGCCGCCTCGTCGAGGCTCTCGACGAAGGCCGCGATGCGCGCGTCCATCGCGGTGCGGGCCGCGCGCAGGTCGGCGAGGTCCTCGTGGAGCACCGCGTCGAGCGCCGGCGCGGGAGTCGCGTCGCCGGTGAAGCGCCCGATCCAGATCGTGTCGCCGACGAGAACGTGGTTGAGGGTGCGATGCAGCGAGCCGAAGAAGGCCCCGAGATCCGCGCGGTAGTCGGCGTCGGGCAGCGCCGCCGCCGCGTCGTAGATGCGCGCGTTGGACCAGGCATTGTAGCCGGCGAGATCGCGGTAGGTGTCTGTCGTCCTCATGGCTGTTCGCGTCTCCTCGAAGCCTCTCGCCGCCGCCCCGCGCGCCGCCCGGCTGCGGCGAGGCGTCGCCCGGGCCATGCGCGCACGGGGCCGGGCGCAGACCGCTAGCGTATGGCACGCGGAGCCAAGATGCGCTACACGCGGGGACGATCACAAGCGGGCACCTCATCCGCGCCGGGACGCGCGCGGGCTGGAAAGGGTTACATGGACGCGCAGAACGAAACGCCGCGTGTCGCCGTCATCGGGTGCGGTGCGTGGGGGCGCAACATCGCGCGCTGCTTCGCCACGCTCGGGCGCCTCGAGGCGGTGGTCGATCCGAACGCGGAGACCGTCGAATCGCTGACCGCGCTGTTCGGCTGTCGCGGCGCGAGCGTCGAGGAGGTTCTGGCCGACGAGACGATCGGCGCCGTCGCCATCGCCACGCCGCCCTCGCTCCACCGCGAGGTCGCGCTCGCCGCGATCGCCGCCGGCAAGCACGTCTACATCGAGAAGCCGCTGACCCTGAACTATCCCGACGCGCTCGCCGTGGCCGAGGCCGCGCGCGCGGCCGATCGGGTCATGATGACGGGCCACATCCTGCAGTTCCACAACGGCTTTCGTGCGCTCAAGGAGCTCGTGACGTCCGGCCGCCTCGGCGAGGTGCGCCGCGTCCACGCCAACCGCCTGAACCTCGGTGCGGTGCGCAAGGAGGAGGATGCGCTGTGGTGCCTCGCGCCCCACGACGTTTCGATGACGCTCGCCCTGATGGGCGGCTCGCCGGAGACGGTGGAGGCCTTCGGCGAGGGCCACCTGCGCCGCGACACCGCCGATGCGGTGACCATGCGGCTCGGCTTCCCCGGCGGCTCGCAGGCGATGATCCACGTCTCCTGGCTGCACCCGTTCAAGGAGCACCGCATCTCGGTCATCGGCTCGAAGGCCATGGCCGTGTTCGACGATTGCCTCCCCTGGGACCGGAAGGTGCAGATCTACCCGCACCAGGTCTCCCTCGACGGCGGCTCGCCCACCGTGGTGCGCGCCGACCCCGTCCCCGTCGACGTCGAGCCGGCCGAGCCGCTGCTCGCCGAATGCGCGCATTTCCTCGAGTGCTGCGCCTCGGGCGTGGAGCCGATCACCGGCGCCACCGAGGCGCTCGCGGTGATGGACGTGCTGCACCGTTCCGCCCTCTCGATGACCGATCACCAAGTCCACGCCGCCCGCGCCAGCGCCTGAGCGCGCGCGCCCTTCCGGATCAGCCATGACGACCCCCATCCCCTTCATCGATCTGCCGGCGCAGCGCCGCCGGCTCGGCGCCGCGCTCGACGAGGCCGTCTCGCGCGTCATGGACCATTGCGGCTTCATTCTCGGCCGCGAGGTCGATGCGCTGGAGGCGGCGCTGCGCGACTTCACCGGCGCGCGCTTCGCGATCGGCGTCGCCAGCGGCACCGACGCGCTGGCGCTCGTGCTGATGGCCAAGGGCGTGCGGCCGGGCGACGCGATCCTGGTTCCCGCCTTCACCTTCGCCGCCACCGCCGAGGTCGTCGCCTGGCTGGGCGCCACGCCGATCTTCTGCGACGTGGAGGAGGAGAGCTTCAACCTCTCCCCCGAGAGCCTCGAGCGCGGCATCGAGACGGCGCGCGCGCTGAAGCTGCGGCCGGTCGGCGTGATGAGCGTCGACCTCTACGGGCGCGCGGCGGACTACGACCGCATCGAGCCGATCTGCGCGCGCGAGGACCTGTGGCTCCTCACCGACGCCGCGCAGAGCTTCGGGGCGACCTACAAGGGCCGCAAGGTGGGCACGATCGGCCTCGCCACCGCGACGAGCTTCTTCCCCTCGAAGCCGCTCGGCGCCTACGGCGACGCCGGCGCGGTGTTCACGCAGGACGAGGCGCTGGCCCAGACCATGCTGTCGATGCGCATGCACGGCATGGGCAAGGTGGCCTACGACCATGTCGAGATCGGCATGAACGGGCGCCTCGACGCCCTGCAGGCCGCGATCCTGCTCGAGAAGCTGAAGATCTTCCCCGAGGAGATCGAGGCCCGCCGCCGCGTCGCGGCCCGCTACAACGCGATGCTCGCCGGCGTCGCGCGCACGCCTGCGATCGACGACGAGACCCCCTCCGTCTGGGCGCAGTACACGCTGCGGCTCGATCCCGAGCGCCGCGAGGCCTTCCGCGCCGCGCTGCAGGCGAAGGGCGTGCCGACCGCGGTGCATTACCCCAAGCCTCTGAACCGGCAGCCGGCCTATGCCCGCTATCCGAGCGCCGGCAACGGCGTTCCGGTTTCCGATCGGCTGGCGCAGGAGGTCGTGAGCCTGCCGATGCACGCCTATCTCGACGAGTCGACGCAGGACCGGATCGTCGCCGCGGTGCGCGAAGCGCTGTGAGCCGCGGTGGGCATGCTTAACGCGCGCGGGCCGAAACGCATCGTTCGCGCCCGCCGCGGCGACGGGGCCGAGCGGTCGTTTTTGCTGCATTCACGGGTGAAGTGCCGCTGCGGCAAGGCTCTGCGAGCGTCGTCGGCGGCCCGACAGGGTGAGCGAACGTGGTGAATCGTTCGCCCGTTTAAACCTTATCTTTACCATTTCGGTCAACCTTAACTCAAATCGCCATGTGCGTCGTTGAGGTGCGCCGATGTCTCAAGTTGCTCTGTCCGCGGGTATCCGCGACACCCTGCTGACGATCCAGAGAACCACGAGTTCGGCCACCATGGCCGAGCAGAGGCTCGCCACGGGCCTCAAGGTGAACTCCGCGATCGACAACCCGCTCGCCTTCTTCACCGCCGCCGGGCTGCGAGATCGCTCGACCGACCTCGCCGGCCTGCAGGACGCGATGCAGCAGGCGACGCGGACGATCTCCGCGGCGAATGCCGGCATCGAGGGCATGAAGAAGCTCTTCGAGACCGCTCAGGGTCTCGCCAACCAGGCCGCCGCCGAGCAGGACGGCGCGGTCCGCAACACGCTCCAGACGCAGTTCAACGAGATCGTGCGCCAGGTCGACGACCTGATGCGCAACTCGGGCTACGGCGGCGTCAACCTGCTCAACGGCGGAACGCTGAACGTGCGCTTCGACGCGTCCGACACGTCCGCCTCGCTGGCGCTGACGGTCAACGGCGGCACGGTGCTCAACGCCGCGACGCTGGGCGTGACCACCGGCGCCGTCGGCTCCTGGTCGAACGCCGACACGACCTCGACCGCCGGCAACGTCGCCATCAACAGCACGCTCACCTCGATCCGCACGGCGATCACCTCGCTGCGCTCGGAGGCGAGCCGCCTGGGCGCCAACAACGCGATCATCACGACCCGGCAGGACTTCACCTCGAACATGATCAACACGCTCAAGGCCGGCGCGGACGACTGGACACTCGCGGACCTGAACGAGGAAGGCGCCAAGCTCACCTCGCTCAACACCCGCAACCAGATCGCCCAGACCGCGCTCGCCCTGGCCTCCCAGCGCGACCAGTCGGTGCTGCGACTGTTCAGCTGATCGGCCGATCGCCGGAGCGAGACGAAGGAGACCGTTCATGTCGCTCGACCTCGCTCATCCGCTCGACGATCCCGACCTGCAGGCGCAGTACGAGGCGGCGCGCGCGCTGCGGGCGCCGGACGATCCCGATCGCTTCGAGGCCGGCTGGGGCAACGGCCGCATCTTCGTCTCGGTGGCGTCGTTCCGCGATCCCGAGTGCCAGAAGACCCTGGTCGACCTGTTCGACAAGGCCGCTCGTCCCGAACGAATCCATGTCGGGCTGATCCGGCAGCACGATCCCGTCGAGGACGCAGCCTGGCTCGCCCTCCAGCCCGAGCGCCGCGGCCAGATCCGGGAGATGTCCTTCCATTGGCGAGACGGCCTCGGCGTGTGCTGGGCCCGCTTCCTGGCCCAGGCCCTGTGGCGCGGCGAGGACTACTTCCTCCAGATCGATTCGCACATGCGCTTCGAGCACGGATGGGACGAGATCCTGATCGCCGATCTCGACGCCTGCCCCACGCAGAACGCGGTCCTGGCCTCGGCGCCGCCGCCCTACCTGACGCCCGGCGACACCCTCTCGGACCTGTTCCCCGGCGTCCTGCGCACCGACGGGTTCGAGGCGAGCGGCGCGCTGCGCTTCACCGGCCTGTGGCTTCCCGCGGCGCTCGAGCGCTACGTGCGCATGCCGTTCCTGCTCGCCGGCTGCTTCTTCGCGCCGGGGCGCCTCATCGCCGAGATTCCGTACGACCCCTATGCCGCCTTCTCGACGGAGGAGGTGACCTACGCGCTGCGGCTGTTCACGCACGGCTGGGACGTCTACGCGGCGCCGCGCCGCTCGATCTGGCACCAGTACAAGCGCGACAACCGCGTCGTGCGCGGCGACATGACCGACATCGGCTTCACGACGCGCAATAACGAGTGGACGGCCCGCGCCTTCCACCGCTTCAACCACATGACCGGCCACACCACGGTGCTCGACGCGCCGGTTCTCGTCGATCTCGACCTGTTCGGCCTCGGCGACGCGCGCGGGCTGCCGGAGTTCGAGGCCTGGACCGGCGTCGACTTCCGCTACAAGCGCATCACGGTCGACTGCGCCCGGGCGCGCTTCATCCCCGATATCGACGCCATCGCGTCCTTCCCCGTGCCGGCGCTGGACGATCCGACCAAGGTCCGCCCGGCGCTGGTCGAGCCCCAGGAGATGCGGCTGCGCGAGGTGCTGTCGACGTGGGAGACGCCGGCGCTCGCCGAGGAGCTCGTCGGCCTCCTGATCGAGCTCGACCGTCATCGCGAGTCCCGCAGCGGCAAGCCGCCGCATGCGCGCCTCCAGCCCGACCGCGAGCGCCTGCTCGCCGATTTCGGCGCCTGGGACCCCTACGCGCTCGCCTGCGAGCTGGCGAAGCTGTCCTACACGGTGCACCTGATGAACACGCTCGACGAGATGCAGGCGGGCATCTCCGCCTCGGCCCGCTGAGCGCGAGAGGAGGGATCGGCCGATGGAGATGCGCGAGAGCACGCCGGCGGCGGCCGCGCGGCGACCCGGGCAGCGGCCGGATCTCACGATCCTGCTGCCGACCTACGAGCGCCCCACCTATCTCGAGACCTGCCTCAAGCACCACGTCTCGCATTTCGACGCCGCCGGCCTCGATTACGAGATCCTGGTCTGCGACAACGGCTCCGGCGAGGCGACGGAGGCCGTCATCGCGCGCTGGCGCGAGAAGAGCCCCCGGGTGCGCAGCGTGACGCAGCCGAAGAACCTCGGCTATCTCGGCAACTTCTACTACGGTCACCGCCACGCGGCCGGGCGCATCGTGGTGACGACCGGCGACGACGACCTGCTCATCCCCGAGAGCGTCGCCGCCTACGTCGCCCTGTTCGACGCGGATCCGGACCTCGTCATGGTCCAGGCGCCGTGGTTCGTGATGAACGAGCGCGAGCGCAACAAGATCATGGGCGCCGCCTATACGCTGGACGGCCCGGTCGAGATCGCCCGCGGCGACTACCGGCGCGCCGCCGAGCTCGTGCTGGAGAAGCGCATCTTCCCCGAGGTCTTCGCGATCCGCACCGACCTCGTGCCCGAGATCATCGGCCCCGCCGACTCCACCGCCTACCACTTCTTCGTCACCCTGGCCCGGGCGGTCGAGGCGGGGCGCGTCGTCTTCTCGGACCGTCCGCACGCGATCGTCACCGGCATCTCGCGCCACGGCAAGCACCAGGGCAACAGCGAGACCGCGAGCGGCTGGGACATGTATCGCGGCGGGCTCGAGTTCCTGCTCGGACGCGCCCGCGACGCCGAGCCCGATGCGGACTGGTCCGACGCGCTGCGCCGGCTCGACGCCTTCGTGCTCGACCGCATGCACGTCGCCGTGCACATGCTGCTGGGGGCCCGCGCCTGGGAGAAAGCCTGGTATTTGTGCCGGCGCCTGCGGGCCTATGCGCACTCGGTCGTGGCCGAGAACACGATGCACGAGCTTCTCTCGCTGGCTGCGATGGACGCGGCCCTGCGAGAGGCGACCCTGCTCGGAGCGCAGGACGTCGTGCTCTCCGACGAGCTGTTCTCGATCTACCTCAACGTGATCGATCTCGAGCGCCACGGCTGCGACCCGATCTGCGCCTCCGACTGGACGGGAGAGCGCCGCGGGCGCACGGCCTTCCTCAGCATGAACCGGACGCGCCGGGCGGACGATCACCCCGACGACCTCGTGATCGACGTCGCCGCCGTGATGCGCCGGATCTCCGCGTAACCGGGCGGCGTCTTTCTGCGATCGGGGCGACGAATTCTTCACCATGCCGGCAAGGCCCGCCGAAAGCGGGCCTTTTTTCTGCGCCGGGCCGAGGCGTTAATCGCCGTTAGGCACGTTTCTGAACCCGTCTTTTACGAGCGCCGGGCGATCCTCCCGTCCAAGGCTAGAACAGCCTGATCGACGACACAGAAGGAGATCGTCATGCAGATCGCACTTTCCTCGGGCATCCGTAACACGCTGCTCACCATCCAGCAGACCACATCGGCCGCGACGCAGGCCGAGCAGCGGCTCTCCACCGGCCTCAAGGTCAACTCGGCCATCGACAACCCGCTCGCCTTCTTCTCGGCGGCCGGCCTGCGCGACCGCTCCAGCGATCTCGCCGGCCTGCAGGATTCGATGCAGCAGGCGACGCGGACGATCTCCGCGGCGACGAACGGCATCGAGGGCATGAAGAAGCTCTTCGAGACCGCTCAGGGTCTCGCCAACCAGGCCGCCGCCGAGCAGGACGGCGCGGTCCGCAACACGCTCGAGACGCAGTTCAACGAAGTCGTGCGCCAGGTCGACGACCTGATGCGCAACTCGGGCTACGGCGGCGTCAACCTGCTCAACGGCGGAACGCTGAACGTGCGCTTCGACGCGTCCGACACGTCCGCCTCGCTGGCGCTGTCGGTCAACAGCGGCACGGTGCTCAACGCCGCGACGCTGGGCGTGACCACCGGCGCGGTCGGCAGCTGGTCGAACGCCGACACGACGTCGACGGCCGGCAACGCCAACATCGCGACGGCGCTCACCTCGATCCGCACGGCGATCACCTCGCTGCGCTCCGAGGCGAGCCGCCTGGGCGCCAACAACGCCATCGTCACGGCGCGCCAGGAGTTCACCTCGAACATGATCAACACGCTGCGCGCCGGCGCGGACGACTGGACGCTCGCGGACCTGAACGAGGAAGGCGCCAAGCTCACCTCGCTCAACACCCGCAACCAGATCGCCCAGACCGCGCTCGCCCTGGCCTCCCAGCGCGACCAGTCGGTCCTGCGACTGTTCTGATCGCTCGAAGCCGGACCACCAGCCGGGACCCCGGACGCCGCGCCTCGAAAGGGGCGCGGCGTTCGGCGCTTAAGCATTGCTTAACCACGTCGCCCGTAAGCTCCGCGATGCAGAACCGAAGGGGGCCGACATGGCGCTGCGCATCGAGCTCAAGCCGCACGAGCGGATCATCATCGGGAAGGTGGCGCTCACCAACGGGCCGACCCGCACGACCTTCGTCGTCGACGGCCGCGCGCCGATCCTGCGCTGCAAGGACGTGATCACGCCCGAGCAGGCGGACACCGTCTGCAAGAAGCTCTACCTGCTCATCGAGCGCGTCTATCTCGAGGAGGTCACCTTCGAGGAGGCCGCGCCGGCGTTCAACGCGCTGGCGGCCGAGATCGTCGGCGCCGCTCCGAGCACGAAGCGCTTTCTCGCGGCGATCGCCGAGCGGTTCGTCGCGCAGAACCTCTACGGGGCGTTGAAGATCTGCCGCAAGCTGATCGCCTACGAGGGCTCGATCATCGCCCACGCGCAGGCCGCGTGAGATCGCGCACATCGCATTTACGTCGGCAACCCAAACTTAATCCCGATCGATCACGATCATCGGGACAGTGCAGTCGGGGGTTCGAAGGATGAACAACGCGGCCCAGGCCTACGCCAGCACGGCGAAGACGGCGAAGGTCGATCAGCGCGAGCTGGAAGCCAACCTCTTCATGCGCGCGGCCACCAAGCTGCAGGCCGCTCGCGATCGCTTCTCGGAAGCCGAGCTGCGCGAGGAGGCGCTCGAATACAACAAGCGCATCTGGTCGGTCTTCCTCCCGTCGATCGTCGACGCGGACAATCCGCTGCCGATCGAGCTCAAGAGCAATCTCGCGAGCCTCGGCATTTTCGTCTTCAGGCGCATGGACGAGATCTGGGAGACGCCGGTTCCGGAGCGGCTGGACGTGCTCGTCTCGATCAACACCGATATCGCCGCCGGGCTCAGGGGCCAGGCGGCGTGACGCGCGCGGCGAGCCGCCGTCAGCGGCTCGGCTCGACGCCCCGGATGTAGGCGCGCAGCTTCAGCAGGCCCTCCGCCGGCACCTGATCCACCACCTCGCCCGAATCCGTATCCACCGTCCGGGTGACGACGGCGCGCGTCGCCTCGTCGATGTCGGTGCGGCGCTGGAGCATGCGCTTCATGGCGGCGTCGAGCGCCGCGCGCTCCTCCGCGCCGGGGCTCATGTCGAGGCGCACCGCCTCGCTCGCCTCGACCTGGGTCACGCTTCGAGACGCATCGAGCTCCGTCGGCGCAGGCCTCGCCGGGGTCGCCTTGTCCGTGCGCTGCACCGCCGCGACCGCGACGGGGTTCGACGCTTTCGCTCCCGACGCCGATGCGGGCGTCTTCGGACCGCTGCCGACATCCATGGCAGGACTCCTCGTTCATCGGCCTTCCGGGCCTCGAACGACGTTACCCCGCGTCGCTGAATCGAAGGTTTAAGCGAAGGGTTAACGCGCCGTCGTTCCGCCTGGGCCGGATCGGCACGCCGGGGTGTCCGAGCGCCCGCTCACAACGACTTCGACAGGACGAGCCCGCCCCCCGCCTGCACGGGGCGCTGCCCGCCGTAGCCGGCCGGGGCGTAGCCCGTGGTGCGGCTGCCGCGGTCGAGCTCGTTCGAGAGCGAGCGCACCAGCCCCTCCGAGACCGCGCGGGCGGTCGCGAGGACGACCTGGTTCGTCTCGATCGTGCGCGCGAACGCCGTGTGCTCGGCCTTGAGCCGCTCCAGCGCATCGGGCGCGAAGCGGGCGAGCGCCACCGCGTTGGCCTTGAGCGCCTCGAGCCCCTGGAGGTAACGCGAGGTCAGCGCGCTCTTGCGCTCCTCCTGGGCGAGGCCGTCGCGGATGCGGCCGGCGCGCAGGTGGGCGGTCTCGACCTCGAGCACCTTGTCGAGCTCCTTCATGACGTCGCTCACCTCGGCCACGAGGGCGTTGGCGGCCTGCGCCGTCGCGACGCGCGGCGGCTCCTTGAGCGGCTGGGTCTGGTCGGCCCACATCACGACGCCTCCTGCAGCTTGAGGATCTCGGCATAGACCTGGTCGGCGAAGCCCACCCCGCCGCTCTGGGCGATCATGCCGGAATATTCCTTGACGAGCATCGAACGGTACATGCCGGCGCCCGGCCCGGCCTCGCCGAAGAAGCCGACGTCGCCGACGCTCTCGAACACGCGCCCGAGCATCTCCTCGAGCATCATCGCCTCGAATTCCTTCGCGGTCGCGCGGGCCCGGTCCGATCCGGCGGCGCCGTCCGCCGGGCGCGCGGCGGCGCGCTCCAGTCCCGCGCGGGCGAGGTCGACGCGCGCGCCGGCGCTCCGGGTGTCGGCGACGAAGCCGGAGAGGCTCGGGTTCATCACATCACCTCGATCTCGGCCTGCAGCGCGCCCGCCGCCTTGACCGCCTGGAGGATGGAGATCAGGTCGCGCGGACCCACGCCCAGCGCGTTCAGCCCGTCGACGAGCTCGCGCAGCGTGACGCCCGTGTCGACGATGGTCAGCCGCTCGTCGCCGTCGGTCTCGACCTCCACGCCCGTGCGCGGCACGACCACGGTCTCGCCGAGCGACAGCGCATCGGGCTGGGAGACCTGCGGCTGCTCGGAAATCGTCACCGTCAGGTTCCCCTGCGCCACGGCGACGGTCGAGACGCGCACGTCGCTGCCCATCACGATGATCCCCGAGCGCTCGTCGATGACGACGCGGGCCGGCTGGTCGGGCTCGACGCGCAGCTGCTCGATATCGGTGAGCAGCGAGACGATGTTGCCGGGATAGGCTTCCGGCAGGCGGATCGCGACCGAGGACGGGTTCAGCGGCTCGGCCACGGGGCCGCCCATGAAGTCGTTGATGGCGGTCGCCATCCGCCGCGCGGTGGTGAAATCCGGGTTGCGCAGCGCGAGCCGCAGGCCCCGCTGGACGTCGAGGCGGAACTCGATCTCGCGCTCGATCAGCGCGCCGTTGGCGATGCGCCCCACCGTGGGCACGCCCTGGGTGATCGAGGCGGCCTCTCCTTGAGCGAAGAAACCGGCGATGGCGACGGGACCCTGCGCCACGGCGTAGACCTCGCCGTCGGCGCCCAGCAGCGGCGTCACCAGCAGCGTGCCGCCCTGCAGGGAGGAGGAGTCGCCGAGCGCCGACACCGTCACGTCGAGGCGCGTGCCCTGGGTCGAGAAGGCGGGGAGGTTCGCCGTCACCATCACCGCGGCGACGTTCGCCGTGCGCAGGTTCTGCCCGCGGGTGTTGACGCCGAGGCGCTCCAGCATCGCGGTGAGCGACTGGCGGGTGAAGGGCGAGTTGTTGAGCGTGTCGCCCGTGCCGTTGAGGCCGACCACGAGGCCGTAGCCGACGAGCTGGTTCTGGCGCACGCCCTCGATGTCGGCGAGGTCCTTGATCCGCGACAGCGAGGTCAGCGGCCGCACCGCGTCGGCGGCGGCCGGCGGCGGCGGCAGGATCAGCGCCAGCGACGCCAGGCCGAGAACGGCGAGGCGAACGAGGCGGGTTGCGAGGCGCGAGCGGGGCCCGGACATGAGGTCTCCTCCTGGACGCCGACCCCGTTGCGAGGGTCGTGCCAGAGGCGGGGAGGGCCGCGACCCCTTGCGTGGCAACGAAACCCGGCGATGGCCCCGCGGGCTCCGGCGGCGCTTTCCCGGCAGAGGAGGCCCCCGGCGGGCAGGCTTTGCCGGGCGGTCAACGTTTCGTTAACCCTGTTGCGCGATTCTGTGCCTCGGTTTCCGAACGGACCGGGGGAGGGGTTCCCATGCGCATCGAAGGCAAGCCGGGCGTCCCGATCGGCCCCGTGGGAGGCGCGCGCCGCCAGGGCGGCGGCGGGACGTTCTCGGTCGAGGGCGGCGAGAAGCCGGCCGCGAGCGCCCGCGCGACCTCGGTCGGCCCGACGACGAGCCTCGACGCGATCCTGGCGCTCCAGTCGGAGGAAGACCCCGGCGAGCGCCGCCGGCGCGCCGCCCGGCAGGGCCGGGAGCTGCTCGACGATCTCGATCGTCTCAAGGCGGCGATCCTGTCGGGCCGTATCGCGCCCGACGACATGGCCCGCATCGGCAAGCGCCTCGCCGAGCGCCGCGAGCGCAGCGGCGATCCGCGGCTCGACGAGATCCTCGGCCAGATCGAGCTGCGCGCCGAGGTCGAGATCGCCAAGCTCGGCGCACGCGGCGCGGGTCGCTGAGGCCCCTGCGCCGCGGACGATCCGTTCTGACAAATCGCCGCCCCATTACGGCCTAGTGCGGTCGAATGCTTCGCTTCAGGGAATGCTGCACTGCAAAAGCCCTGGTTAGTGCCGTTTTCCACCTTCTTTTGGCGATTGTCCCGCTCGGGGCGCTCTGCTATGAGGAGCCCGCGCCCGAGGGGCGGGTCCCGAAGGCGCGGCGGCAGCGAGAAGGGCCACCATGTCGAATTCCATGATCGACCAGGGCTATCGTCCCACCGAGGGCGAGGCCTTCATGAACGAGCGGCAGCGGGAGTACTTCCGGCGCAAGCTGCTTCAGTGGAAGCAGGACATCATCCGCGAGTCGTCCGAGACGCTCGCGACCCTCCAGAGCGAGAACGAGAACCACCCCGACATCGCCGACCGCGCCTCCTCGGAGACGGACCGCGCCATCGAGCTGCGCGCCCGCGACCGTCAGCGCAAGCTGATCGCCAAGATCGACGCCGCGCTCTCGCGCATCGAGGAGGGGTCCTACGGCTATTGCGAGGAGACGGGCGAGCCGATCTCGCTCAAGCGCCTCGAGGCCCGACCGATCGCGACGCTCTCGCTCGAGGCGCAGGAACGCCACGAGCGCAACGAACGCGTCCATCGCGACGACTGACCTGCCGCACGCCGCCGAGACGCGGCGTTTTTGTTGGACGCGCGCTGCGCGGAAGCAACCCCACCCGTCGGCCTTCGGCCGCCGACCTGCCCTGCGGGTTCTCTTCGGGGCTATGGCGTTCACGGATCTCGCGGGCGCCGACGTGGCGGATCGCGCTCATCGGGTTGCCGCAGGCTTTCCTTCCCCCATGTGGGGAAGGTGGCGGCGAAGCCGACGGATGGGGGTCGGCGGGCAGCGCTGCTGCTCGGAAACACGGTCGATCGGCTGCTGCAGCCCTGCAACTCCGTCGAGCAAGTCCTGCACGACCCCCCACCCCGGCCCCTGCCCGCAAGGGGGAGGGGAGACCGGAAGCGGCCTTCACGGGTGGTCGGGAACCCCTGCTTTCCGTGAATCCCAAAGCCCCGCAGGGGAGGTCGGAGCGGATCGAACCGCCTCGCGGCGATCCAGCCCGAACCATCTCGGCGTTGCCGGAGCCTGCCCGTCGGGATCGATCGCGATGACCTCTAGGTAGCGGTCCGCACCCAGGCGGACGCGCCTGTCGTGGGTTCCCATGTCGGTGTGCGTGGCGGCGTTCCCCAGCTCGATGCCCAGGGTCTCGCCGAGGTGCCGGATGCCCTCGTCGAGGGTGGGCGCGATCATCGTCAGATGGTCGAACGTCGGCATCGGGCGCTCCCTCCTCCAGAAAAAACCATCGAAGCACGAAGACGCTCTACCCCATCACGGCCGTCGGTAGACGTCCGACCTACACGATCTCCCGCGTCTCGACCGGCATCGCTGCGCCCTGCGCCGCGGCGCGCCCGGCCGCCTCCCGCTCCCGCGTCTCCAGCGCACGCACTGTCCAGAACGCCGTGGCGAGGCCCGCGCAGCCGAAGCCGATGGCGCCGATGCCGACGCCGGCGAGCACGCCTTCCGGTCCCGCGACGATCGCCCCGATCCAGGCGAAGGGGAGGGTGCCCAGCGTGGCGCGGCCCCAGTTGAAGGCGGTGGAGTAGAGCGGATAGCCGAGGTTGTTGAAGGCGGCGTTGGCGACGAACAGCAGGCCGTTGAAGAACCACACCGGCCCCGCGATCAGGCAGAAGAAGGCGACGAGGTCGGCCGCGTCGCCCGTGATCCCGAACAGCGCCACGATGTCGTGCCGGAAGACGACGAGCAGGCCCCAGGTGACGATGACGTAGACGCCCGCGACGAGCATCGAATCCCGCAGGATGGCGTGCATGCGCTCGTAGCGAAGCGCCCCCCAGTTCTGCCCGAGAATCGGCCCGACCGCGCCCGACAGCGCGAACAGCCCGCCGAAGGCCAGCGGCACGAGGCGCTCGACGATGGCGTTGCCGGCGATGGCCTCGTCGCCGAAGCGCGCGATGAAGCTCGCCGCGAAGCCCGCCGCGACGGGGCTCGCGACGGCGGTGAGCACGGCCGGCCCGGCGATGTGGAACATCGGCCAGCCGTGCCGCGCCATGTCGGAGAGGCTGGGGCGGGCGATGAGGCCGTGCACGCGCACGACGCCGTGGAGGCCCACCAGAACGAAGATCAGGCGCGAGACGATCATCCCGATGGCCGCGCCCTGCCAGCCCAGCCCCAGCCCGAAGATCAGGATCGGATCGAGGATCGCGATCGCGATCGCCCCCGACAGGGTCACGTACATGGCGCGGCGCGCATCGCCGACCGCGCGCAGCACGCCGGACGCGCCCATGCCCGCCGCCATCAGGATGTTGGCCGGCAGCACGATCCACACGAAGGACGTCGCGACCTCGAGCGCCGTCCCCGTCGCCCCGAGCCAGCCGAGCACGGTGGGCACGAGCGGGTAGATCAGCACGGTCGCGAGCGTGGCTGCGCCGACCGACCAGGCCAGCGTCGTCCCCGCGAGGCGGCGCGCGCCCTCGCGGTCGCGCTCCCCGAGCTTGCGCGACACGAGCGCGGCGGTGGCGATCATCAGGCCGACATTGATCGAGGTGACGAAGAACAGGACGATCGTCGCGAGCCCCACGCCCGCCGTGACGCTCTTCACGCCGAGCCAGGAGATGTAGAGGAGCGACAAGAGGTCCACGAGGAAGATCGAGACCAGCCCCACGGCCCCCGTCGTCGTCATCACGACGACGTGGCGCAGGGTCGAGCCCGAGACGAATCGGCCGTGCTCGGCCTTGTCGATGTCCACGTGTCCCGACCCTTCCCGCCGCGGCGGCATTCCCGTTTCGCGCGCACCCTACAGCGTCGCCGCGACGGGGCAAAGACGAGCACATGCTCCTCGGAGTTCTGCGGTCTTTCCCCTCCGGCGCGGGGGGGCTAGGCTCCCAGCGTTCGTTCCGAGCGCCCAGGAGTCCCCCCGTGCTCACCAATCTCGCCGCCCGCGACGTCGAAACCCTGATCCACCCCTACACCCATCTCGACAAGTTCCGCGAGACCGGGCCGCTCGTGTTCGAGCGCGGGGAGGGGGTCCATATCTTCGACACGGGGGGCAAGCCCTATCTCGAGGGCATGGCGGGGCTGTGGTGCACCTCGCTCGGCTACTCGAACCGCGAGCTCGCGGAGGCCGCGCACGAGCAGATGCTGAAGCTGCCGTTCCAGCACATCTTCTCCGGGCGCAGCCACGACCCGGCGATCGCGCTCGCCGAGAAGCTCAAGGAGATCGCGCCCGTGCCGATCTCGAAGGTGACCTTCTGCTCCTCGGGCTCGGAGGCGAACGACACGCAGGTCAAGCTCGCCTGGTACATGAACAACGCGCTCGGCCGGCCGAAGAAGAAGAAGATCATCGCCCGGGTGAAGGGCTACCACGGCGTGACGGTGGCCTCGGCCTCCCTCACCGGGCTGCCGGCGAACCACGCGTGGTTCGACCTGCCGATCGAGAACATCCTCCACACGTCCTGCCCGCACCATTATCGCTTCGCGGAGCCGGGCGAGACCGAGGAGGCGTTCTCCGCGCGGCTCGCGGCCGAGCTCGAGGAGATGATCCTGCGCGAGGACCCCGACACCGTCGCCGCCTTCATCGCCGAGCCGGTGATGGGCGCCGGCGGGGCGCTCGTGCCGCCCAAGGGCTATTTCGAGGCGATCGGGCCGGTGCTCGAGCGCCACGACGTGCGGCTGATCGCCGACGAGGTGATCTGCGGCTTCGGGCGGCTGGGCACGATGTTCGGGTCGCAGCGGCTCGGCATGACGCCGCACACGATCTCGGTCGCCAAGGCCATCACCTCGGCCTACATGCCGCTCGGCGCCGTGATGCTCGACGAGCCGATGTACGAGGCGATGCTCGCGGGCTCGCGCGAGGTCGGCACGTTCGGCCACGGCTTCACCTATTCCGGCCACCCGACCGCCTGCGCGGTGGCGCTCAAGACGCTGGAGATCTACGAGCGCGACCGCATCGTCGAGGGCGTGGCGGCCAAGGAGCCGCAGTTCCTGCGCCGGCTGGCGATGCTGGAGGACCATCCGCTGGTGGGCGAGGCGCGTGGCATCGGCCTCATCGCCGGCCTCGAGCTCGTGGCCGACAAGGCGACGAAGCAGCAATACGACCCCAAGTCCATGGTCGCCGCCAAAGCGATCGCCTTCTGCCAGGAGGAGGGCCTCATCCTGCGCAACCTGATGGGCGACCGCATCGCCATCTGCCCGCCGCTGATCATCACGCAGGCGGAGATCGACGAGCTCTTCGACAAGCTGACCCGGGCCTTGGATCGCACGCTGGATTGGGCGAAGGGGCTGGGGTGAGGGAGCTGGGGTGAGGGAGGCCTGCGCCTCCTCCCCTGGACCAGCACAGAGTATCGCTTTATGATACTCTATGGACGAGGAGAGACGCCATGCCTTCGAGCTACACGTTGGGTTCGCACTTCGAATTGTTCGTCAAGCAACTCGTCGAAAGCGGCCGCTATGCGTCCGCGAGCGAGGTCATGCGCGACGGCTTGCGTCTTCTCGAGGAGCGCGAGGCGATGCGGTCGGCCAAGCGCGATGCGCTCCGCGAGGCGATCCGAGAAGGGCTCGAAAGCGGCCCTTCCGAGCCGCTGGACATCGAAGAGATCATCGCCGAGGGGCGCCGGCTCCGGAACGGCGTCACGGCCTGAAATTCGGCGGGACCGGGGGATCCTCCGCCAGCAGCGTGATGGTCACGCGCCGGTTGGGGGCGATGTAGGGGTTGTCCGGGAACGCCGGCTCGGTATCGGCCTTGCCGGTGACCGAGGCGAAGCGGCCCTCGGGCATGCCGGCTCCGGAGAGGATCTCGCGCACCGCGAGCGCGCGCCCGGCGGTGAGGCTCCAGCCGTCGATTCCCGGCGTCTCGCCGGGGCGCGCCACGGCGGTGTGGCCGCTCACCGCGAGGCGGTTGGGCAGGCGGCGGATGACGGGCGCCAGCGCCTCCAGGACGAGCCGCGTGCGCTCGTAGGGGTAGACCGAGTCCTCCGGGAACATCGAGCGCCCGTCCTGGTCGACGAGCGACACGTCGAGCCCCTCGTCGGTCTCCTCGATGACGAGATTGCGCGAGAGCTCCGCGATTTCGGGCATGTCCTGCAACGCCTGGCGCAGCGAGGCGGCCGCCAGCCCGAAGCCGCGGTCGAAGGTCACCGAGAACAGTCCGTTATCGCGGCGGTCCAGATCGTTGGGCACGGTATGGTCGGAGGCCTCCTCCGGCCGGACCTGCTCGACGTTCTCCATTTCCGGCAGGGTCGGCAGGCCGTCCTTCTCGATGATGCCTGAGAGCCGCGACTCCGGGTTGACGCCGAAGGCGTCGCGGATCGAGCCCGCGACGATCTGCATCTTGCGCTGGTCCTGGGTGGAGTATGCGGCCAGGATGACGAAGAAGCTCATCAGCAGCGCCATCAGGTCGGCGAAGGTGACGAACCAGGCCGGAGCGCCGGTCTGGCCGCCCGAGCTCTTCTTGCGGGCCATGCGCGTCTCCTCAGGCTTCCGCCGGGTCTTCGCGGTGATGCTCGGGCAGGTAGGCGCTGAGCATTTCGCGGACGATCGTGGGGGAGCGCTGGTCGCGGATCTGGAGCACGCCGTCGATCACCATGGAGCGCACCACCTCCTCGGAGCTCAGCCGGAGCGTCAGCTTGTCGGCGACGGGGAGCGCGATCAGGTTGGCGATGAGCGAGCCGTAGAGCGTGCCGAGCAGCGACACGGCCATCGCCGGGCCGAGCTTCGACGGGTCCTCCATGTTGGCGAACATCATGATCATGCCCACCACGGTGGAGATCATGCCCCAGGCCGGGGCCACGTCGCCGATGCCGCGCCACACCTTCGAGCCGTCGTCGAGGCGCTGGACGAAATTGTCGCGGTCCTTCTCGAGCGCGTCCTTGATGAAGTCGCGGTCGTAGCCGTCGGCGATATAGCGCAGGCCCTGGGCGAGGGTGGGGTTGTCGACCTTGACGTTCTCGAGGCCCATCGGGCCGGACTTGCGCACCACGTCGGCGACCTGGGTGATCTCGTCGAGGAGCTGCCGCGGGCTGGTCTTGAGCGTGCTCAGCCCGTATCGGATTCCCATCGGGAGGCCGCTCATCATGGTGGGAAACGTGAAGCGCACCATGGTCGAGGCGAACGATCCGCCGATCACGCACGTGATCGCGACCGTGTCGTAATAGGCCATGAGGCTGCCGCCGCCGAGCAGGATTATCCCGAGCACGGTGCCGACGCCGGCGACCAGCCCGAGAGCGGTTGCGAAATCCATGGGGCACTCCACACCGGCGGCGCGCCGCAATCGTCGGGCGTCCGCACTGGTTCCGAAGCTAGAGCGACGGCCTGATGATTTGGTTAAGGAGGTGCGCGCGCGTGACGGCGCGCCGCATCCGCCCTAGCTTCCGCGGGGTGGCGCGACGTCGCGCCTCGACGATCGGGATAGGTCCATGTCTCTCAGCCGCGTCTACCTGCGCGCCGTCGCCGCGATCGGCCCGGAGCGGCGGCTCGCGGCCGGGCTCGCCCTCGCGAACGTGGCGCTGGCCTTCGCGGCCTTCGCCGAGCCTGTGCTGTTCGGCATGATCGTCGATGCGCTCGCCCGCGCCCAGGCCGCCCCGCAGCCGCGCGAGGCGCTCGGGCCGCTGCCGGCGCTGATCGGCGCCTGGGTCGGCTTCGGCCTGTTCACCATCGGCGCCGGCGTGCTGGTCGCGCTCCACGCGGACCGCCTGGCTCACCGTCGGCGGCTCGCGGTGATGGCGGAGTATTTCGAGCACGTGCTCGCCCTGCCGCTCGCCTTCCACGCCACGACCCATTCGGGCCGTGCGCTGAAGGTGATGCTCGACGGGGCGGGCGCCATGGCCGGGCTCTGGCTCGGCTTCCTGCGCGAGCACTGCGCCGCGCTCGTCGGCGTCGTCGCGCTGCTGCCGCTGACCCTGTTCCTGAACTGGCGGCTCGGCCTGCTGCTCGTCGTGCTCGTCGTCGCCTTCGCCGGCCTGACGCTCGTCGTCGTGCGGCGCACCGAGAAGCTCCAGGGCGGCGTCGAGCGCCACCACACCGCGCTCGCCGGCCACGCGTCGGACGCCTTCGGCAACATCGCGGTGGTGCAGTCCTTCACCCGCGTCGGCGCCGAGGCGCGCAGCCTGCGCACCATCATGGACGACCTGATCGCGGCGCAGATCCCGGTCCTGTCCTGGTGGGCGCTGGCCTCGGTCGCGACCCGCGCGGCGGCGACGCTCACCGTCACCGCGATCCTGGTGCTCGGCGTCGCGCTCTTCCTCGACGGGCTCGCGACGCTGGGCGAGATCGTCACCTTCGTGAGCCTCGCCGCGCTCGTGATCTCCCGGCTCGACCAGCTCGTCGTCTTCGCCAACGGGCTCCTGATGCAGGCGCCCAAGGTGGCGGAGTTCTTCGCGATCCTCGACACCGTCCCCGAGGTGGCCGAGCGGCCGGGCGCCGTCGATCCCGGGCGGCTCTCGGGCGCGGTCGCGTTCGAGGGCGTGTCGTTCTCCTACGACGGCGCGCGCCCGGCGGTGCGGGACCTGGCTTTCACCGTCCGCCCCGGCGAGACCGTGGCGCTCGTCGGCGAGACCGGCTCGGGCAAGTCCACCACGGTGGCTCTGCTGCACCGCGCCTTCGATCCCACGATGGGCGTCGTACGCCTCGACGGGCGCGACGCCCGCGACGTGACGCTCGACGCGCTGCGCCGGCAGATCGGAGTGGTGTTCCAGGAGCCGATGCTGTTCGCCCGCTCGCTGCGCGAGAACCTCCAGGTCGGCCGCCCCGACGCGACGGACGCGCAGATGATCGCGGCGCTGGAGCGAGCCCAGGCCGGCGTCTTCCTGGCGCGCCTGCCGGCGGGTCTCGACACGGTGATCGGGGAGCGCGGCCGCTCGCTCTCGGGCGGCGAGCGCCAGCGCCTCGCCATCGCCCGCGCGCTGCTCAAGGACCCGCCGATCCTCGTCCTCGACGAGGCGACGAGCGCACTCGACGCCAACACCGAGCGCCGGCTCCAGGACGCGCTCGCCGAGGCGATGCGCGGTCGCACGGTGTTCGTCATCGCCCACCGCCTGGCTACGGTGCGCGACGCCGACCGCATCCTCGTCTTCCACGAGGGTCGGATCGTCGAGGAGGGGAGCTACGACGCCCTCGTCGCCGCCGGCGGCCGCTTCGCCGCGCTGGCGCAGGCGCAGTATTTGCTCGCGCGGCTGGAGACGGCGGGGGGGTGAAGCCGGCGGCGCCCGCCGGCTTCATCAGGACCCGGAGCGCGGCCGGCTCAGGCGGCGTCGCGGCGGCCGCCGGAGACGCCCTGGAGGAAGCTGTCGACGGCCTTCGAGAGGTCGTCGGCCACCTTGGTCAGCGTGTCGGAGACGTCGCGGACGCTGCGGGCCTGGCCCGAGGTCGCGTCGATGGCGCGGGCGACGGTCTCGACGTTGCGCGTCGCCTCGGCGGAGCCGCGGGAGGCCACCGAGATCGAGGCGGAGATCTCCTTCGTCGCGGAATCCTGCTCCTCGACCGCGGTCGCGATCGCCTGCATGAAGCCGTCGATGTCGTGGACGGCGGCGCCGATCTCGCGGATGGCGTCGACGCTCTCGCGGGTCGAGCCCTGCACCGCCGTGATCTGCTCGGCGATCTGGTCGGTCGCGCGGGCGGTCTGGCTCGCGAGCTGCTTCACCTCGGCGGCGACCACGGCGAAGCCCTTGCCGGACTCGCCGGCGCGGGCCGCCTCGATGGTGGCGTTGAGCGCGAGCAGGTTCGTCTGCTCGGCGATGGTGCGGATCATGACGACGACGGCGCCGATCCGCTCGGCCGCCTCCGCGAGGCTCGCCACCTTGCCGTTGGTGCGCTGGGCCGTGTCGTTGGCGCGGCGCACGATGTCGGTGGCGCGGGTCGCCTGCTCGGCGATCTCGCGGATCGAGGACGAGAGCTGCTCGGCGGCGCTCGCCACCGACTGGACCTCGGATGCCGCCGTGGTCGAGGCGTCGCGCGCCGCGCGCGCCTCGCCGGCGGCGGTGCCGGCCACCTCGGTGAGCGAGCCCGCGGTCTCGCGCATCGTGCGGGTGCCGTCGTTCACGCTGGTGAGCGTGCGGGCGATGATCTCGCGGAACCGGGCGATGAGCTCCTCGAGCTGCGCCTTGCGGCGGCTCTCGTGCTCGCGCTCGCCTCGGGTCTCGCTCTCGAGGCGCGCGCGCTCGGCCGCGTTGTCGCGGAACACGACGACGGTGCGGGCCATGTCGCCGATCTCGTCCGTGCGGTCCGCATCGCGAATATCGACCGCCGAATCGCCGTCGGCGAGGCGGCGCATCACGCCCGAGAGGCGGGCGACGGGCACGGTCACGGAGCGGCCGACGAGGGTCGCCGCGCCGACCGCGAGGGCGGCCGCGATCAGGAGCGTGACGAGCGCGAGCGTCTGGAAGCCTTCCGCGGAAGCGCCCACGTCCGCGCCGATGCGCTGGTTCGCGGCCTCCTGGAAGTCGATGAACTCGTTGATGGCGCCGAGCCAGTCGGTGAACAGCCCGCTCACCTCTGCGAGCACGATCGTGCGTGCGGAGACGCGGTCATCGGCCTCCTGCAAGCGGATGATCTGCTCGACGAGGGGATTCGTGCGCGCCTGGATCGCCGCGATGTCGGCGAGGATGCGGCGCTCCTCGGGGCTGGCGTCGACCTCGGCGACGAGAGTCTGCATGGCGCGCTCGTTCTCGGCGTAGGCCGCGGCGAGCGTGCCGATCAGGGCGACGGCCTCCCGGCGCGCGACGGGGTTCTCGACGAGGACGACGTCGCGGATCGCGATCGCCCGGTCGTGCACGCTGCCGCGGAAGTTGATGGCGTAGCGCTGGAGCCGGCTGTTGACCTCGTTGATCTGCGCGAGATTCCGGTCGAGCCGATTGACCTCGATGATCGAGACGACGGTCATCGCGCCCATTAGGAGCAGCATGAAACCGAAACCGTAGACGAGCCTCGCGGCGATCCCGTTCCTGAACACCCTCGACATCACTCACTCCAATTCCGACGCTCGCGGCGCTGAAACGGCCGCAGCGGCCCGCGGGTCGGATGGAGTATCACGCTTCAAATTTCCGTTAATTCTGCTGCGGAGAAATTAGGGTATCGTTCGTTTTCTCACGGCCGACCGGTCGGCGAGCGTCGGCGTGCCGCTCAGCGGGTTCCCGTGGTCCCAGCGATAGCGCAGCGTCTCGAAACGCATGGCGCGGGCGTCGACCATCAGGAGGCGCCCCACCAGCCCCTCGCCGAAGCCGACGATCTCGCGCACGACCTCCATCGCCATCATCGAGCCCATCACGCCCGCGAGTGCGCCGAGAACGCCCGCCTCGGCGCACGTGGGGATCGCGCCGGGCGGCGGAGCATCGGGAAAGAGGCAGCGATAGGTGGGGTTGGGCGTCCCGTCGGGCCCGGTCTCGTGGGCGCGGATCGTGGTCAGCGTGCCGTCGAACTGGCCGAGCGCGGCGGTGACGAGGGGGCGCTCCTCGTGGAAGCAGGCGTCCGAGACCGCATAGCGCGTGGCGAAATTGTCCGAGCCGTCGGCGACGATGTCGAAGGCTGCGACCAGCGCGCGGGCGTTCTCGGGCGTGAGCCGCGTGCGGTGGGGCTCGACCGCCACGTGCGGGTTGAGGCGCGCCACCGCGTCCGCCGCGCTCTCCACCTTGGGGCGGCCGATGTCCGGCGTGCCGTGGATCACCTGGCGCTGGAGGTTGCCGAGATCCACCGCGTCGTCGTCGACGATCCCGATCGTCCCCACCCCTGCGGCGGCGAGATACTGGATCAGCGGCGCGCCGAGCCCGCCGGCGCCGATCACCAGCACGCGCGCGGCCTTGAGCTTCCCCTGGCCCGGCCCGCCGACGTCCTGGAGCACGAGGTGGCGGGCGTAGCGGGCGATCTCGTCGGGGGCGAGCGGCACGATCAGCCCTCGAGCCTGGAGCCCTGGAGCCTTGGCCCGAGGATCGCCGCGGCGAGCTTGCGGAAGGCGCGGGCGCGGTGCGAGAGGCCGCTCGCCGGATCGCTCCAGTCGATGCCGTGCTTCTCCTGCGACGTCATCTCGCCGAAGGTGCGCGTCTCTCCGTCGGGGAGGAAGATCGGGTCGTAGCCGAACCCCGCCGTTCCCCGCGGCGGCCAGACGATCGCGCCCGGGCAGCGGCCCTCGAACAGCTCCTCGTGCCCGTCCGGCCAGGCGACGACGAGGGCGGAGACGAACCACGCGGTCATGTCGGTGGCCTCGCGCTTGTCGAGCTCGCGCTTCACCCGCTCCATCGCCGGGCCGAAATCGCGGTCGACGGACCAGTCCGCCGAGAACAGGCCCGGCGCGCCGTCGAGCGCCAGCACGCAGATGCCCGAATCGTCGGCGATGGCCGGCAGCCCCGTCGCCCGTGCGGCGGCGTGCGCCTTCAGCGCGGCGTTCTCGGAGAACATGTGGCCGGTCTCGTCCGGCACGGGCAGGCCGCGCTCCCCCGCCGAGGTCGCCTCGACGCCGTAGGGCGCGAGCAGCTCGCGCATCTCGCGTAGCTTGCCCTGGTTGTGGGTCGCGATGATCGCGGGACCTTCGAGGCGACGGTGGTGCATCTGGCGCTCCCTCAGGCGATGGCCTGCTTCTGCAGCTCGACGAGGCTCTTCGTGCCGGCCTGGGCGAGGCGCAGCAGCGAGATGAACTCCTCCTCGGAGAAGGGCTTGCCCTCGGCGGTGCCCTGCACCTCGACGATGCCGCCCGTCCCCGTGATGACGAAGTTGGCGTCCGTCTCGGCGGCGGAATCCTCGGCGTAGTCGAGGTCGATCACCGGCGTGCGCTGATGGATGCCGCAGGACACCGCGGCGACGTGGTCGCGCAGCGGGTTCACGGAGATGATCGAGCGCGCCATCATCCACTTGAAGCAATCGTGCAGCGCCACCCAGGCGCCGGTGATCGCAGCGGTGCGGGTGCCGCCGTCGGCCTGGATGACGTCGCAATCCACCGTGATCTGCTTCTCGCCGATGGCGTGCAGGTCGACCACCGCGCGGAGCGAGCGGCCGATCAGGCGCTGGATCTCCTGCGTGCGGCCCGACGGCTTGCCGGCGTTGACCTCGCGGCGGGTGCGCTCGTGGGTCGCACGCGGGAGCATGGCGTATTCCGCCGTGACCCAGCCCTTGCCGGTGCCGCGCAGCCAGCCCGGCCCGCGCTCCTCCAGCGAGGCGGCGCAGAGCACCTTGGTCTCGCCGAACGTCACCATGCACGACCCTTCCGCGTAGCGCACGACGCCGCGTTCGAGGGTGACCGGGCGCATCTGGTCGGGGGCGCGCTTCGAGGGCCGCATCATCGTGTCTCCATCTCTCGGATGAGCGGGTTTAGACCCCGCGCCGACTGCGGGCAAGCGGCGCGCTGGCCGTCGTCGGGCGGCGTCCCTTGCGCCCGCCCCCCGCGCCGGTCACATATAGCGCATGCGAGTTTTCAACACGCGATCCGCGCCATGACGAGCGACAGCCCGTTCCGCCCCGATCCCGCCGCCCACGCCCGCGCGCTGGCGGATCTCAACGAGCGCTCGCGGGAGATCTTCCGGCAGATCGTCGAGAGCTATCTCGCGACCGGCGAGCCCGTGGGCTCGCGCAACCTCTCGAAGCTCCTGCACGCCCCGCTCTCGCCGGCCTCCGTGCGCAACGTCATGGCCGATCTCGAGCATGCGGGGCTGATCTTCGCGCCTCATACCTCGGCCGGGCGCCTGCCCACCGAGACGGGCCTGCGCTTCTTCGTCGACGCCATGCTCGAGCTCGGCGATCTCTCCAACGAGGACCGCGGCACCATCGAGGCGCAGATGCGCGCCGCCGCGCAGACCCGCGATTTCGAGACCGCCCTCGCCGAGGCCACCACCATGCTCTCGGGGCTCTCGCGCGGGGCGGGCGTCGTCGTCACCTCCAAGCAGGACCCGCGGCTCAAGCACATCGAGTTCGTGCGCCTCGACCCCATGCGCGCCCTCGTCGTGCTCGTCTCGGAGGACGGCTCGGTCGAGAACCGCCTGCTCGACCTGCCCGCGGGCCTGCCGCCCTCGGCGCTGCAGGAGGCGGCGAACTTCCTCAACGCCCGCATCCGCGGCAAGACGCTCGCCGACGTGCGCGAGGAGACCCGGGCGCTGCGCGAGGCGATGGAGCGCGAGGTCGACACGCTCACCGCGCGGCTGATCGAGGCGGGCGTCGCCTTTCCCACCGAGGCGGCGGACCAGAAGCACCTGATCGTGCGCGGCCAGGCGAACCTGCTCTCCGACCTCGCGGCGCTCGAGGACCTCGAGCGCATCCGCCTGCTCTTCGAGGACCTCGAGACCCAGACCGACGTGATCGACCTCCTCACCCGCGCCGAGGCGGGGGAGGGGGTGCGCATCTTCATCGGCTCGGAGAACAAGCTGTTCTCGCTCTCTGGCTCCTCCCTCGTCGCCGCCCCCTTCCGCGACGGCGCCCAGAAGATCGTCGGCGTGCTCGGCGTCATCGGCCCCACAAGGCTCAACTACGCCCGGATCGTCCCGATGGTGGACTACACGGCGAAGGTGCTCTCGCGGATGCTGGAGGGCGGGGGGCGGTAGGGGGGCGCTCGCGTTGCACGAGCCGCACACCGGCAGCATCGTGAAGACGTGCGTCATCGAGGATGTGCTGCGGGTGCTGACCGAGGAGGGTCTGATATGAGCACGATGCTGGAATACAGGGGCTACCTCGGCTCGGTCGAGTAGAGCGACGAGGACGAGGTGCTGCACGGGCGGCTGGAGTTCATCCGCGATCTGGTGACCTACGAGGGTGTGGACGCGAAAAGCCTCAAGGCCGCGTTCCACGAGGCCGTGGACGATTGCCGGGAGCTTTGCGAAGCCGGAGGCCGCAAGCCCGACGTGCCCCTCGATGGCAGCTTCAACGTCCGCCCCGGACGCGACCTCCATCGCCGCGCGATGCTCTACGCCAAGCGCCGGGGGGTAAATCTGAACACCGTCGTCGGCGATGCGCTGCGCGGCTACCTCGACCGCGAGGACCACGCGGCGTAACGGGCCCCCTGACGCTGCCGTCAACAGGGATCCGCCGCCCCACCCGCGTGACGAACGGGGCCTGAACCCGCCCCGTTCGTCACGCTCTCGTCCCCTCTCACCCCGCGTGCGCATCCGTCTTGAACGTCACCGGGATCGTCAGGTAGTGCACGCCGTTGGCCTCCTTCGCGGGGAAGCGGCCGGCGCGGATGTTCACCTGGATCGAGGGGAGGAGCAGCGTCGGCGCGGCCAGCGTCGAATCGCGGGCGGTGCGCATGGCCACGAAGTCGTCCTCGCTCACGCCCTCGTGGACGTGCTTGTTGGCGCGCCGCTGCTCGGCCACCGTGGTCTCCCAGGCGTAGGCGTCGCGGCCCGGGGCCTTGTAGTCGTGGCACATGAAGAGCCGCGTCTGCGGCGGCAGGGCGAGCAGGCGCTGGATCGAGGCGAAGAGCGTCTTCGCGTCGCCGCCGGGGAAGTCGGCCCGCGCTGTGCCGAAATCGGGCATGAACAGCGTGTCGCCGACGAAGACAGCGTCCCCGATCCGGTAGGCGACGTCGGCGGGCGTGTGGCCCGGCACGTAGAGCACCTCGACCTTCAGCTCCCCGATCGCGAAGGTCTCGCCGTCGGCGAACAGATGGTCGAAGTCGGAACCGTCGGTCTTCAGGTCGGTTGCGTTGAACACCGGGCGGAAGATGCGCTGCACCTCCTTGATGTGCTCGCCGATGCCGATCTTGGCCCTGGTCTTCGCCTTGACGTAGGGCGCGCCGGAGAGGTGGTCGGCATGGGCGTGGGTCTCCAGCGCCCAGACGATCTCGTATCCCGCCTCGTCGGCGGCGGCGAGGATGGTCTCGACCGAATCGGTCGTGACGGTGCCGGCCTTGTGGTCGTAGTCGAGGACGGGGTCGATGACGGCGGCCTTCTTCGTCGCCGGGTCGGAGACGAGATAGCTCACCGTGTTGGTCGGCTCGTCGAAGAAGGCGCGGATGACGGGTTCGGACATGGGTCTCCTCCTGGGACCGAGAGGGTGGGATCGGGGTCGGTTTCGGTGCAATATATCGAGCTTTTCTAATTTAGCAATGTCTTGAAAATGGGGCGCGATCCGGCTATCTTCGCCCCGTGACCGAACCGGATGCGGCGCCTGCCCCGATGCGCCGCCCCAAGCTCTACCAGGAGAATTTCCCCCATGTCGCTTCCGACCATCACGCCCGCAGAAGCCAAGCGCCTCGTCGACGCGGGCGCCGTTCTCGTCGACGTGCGCGAGCGCGACGAGCACGCCCGCGAGCGCATACCCGGCGCCCGCAACATCGCGCTCTCCGGGCTGGATCAGGCCGAGCTCGCGGCCCGCCCCGGCCAGATCGTGCTGTTCCACTGCAAGAGCGGCATGCGCACGCTCGGCAATGCCCCGCGCCTGGCGGCCAAGGCCGGCGAGGGCTGCGACGCCTACGTCGTCGAGGGCGGGCTCGACGCCTGGCGGGCGGCGGGCCTGCCCGTCCAGGTCGACGCCAAGCAGCCGCTCGAGCTGATGCGCCAGGTGCAGATCGGCGCCGGGTCGCTCGCGCTCGTGGGCACCGTCCTCGGCGTCGTCCTCGATCCGGCCTTCCTGATCGTGCCCGCTTTCGTCGGCGCGGGCCTGACGGTCGCCGGCGTGACCGGCTTCTGCGGCATGGCGCGCGTGCTCAAGCTCATGCCGTGGAACAAGGCGCTGCGCGCCCCCGCCCCGCACACCGTCGCCGCCCGATGATCCCGCTCTCCCTCGCCCCCACCCTTCTGCAAGGCGCGCTCGGCGTCGCCTCGGGCTCGCTCGTCGGCTTCGTGCTCGGCCTCGTGGGCGGGGGAGGCTCGATCCTGGCGGTACCGCTCCTGATCTACCTCGTGGGCGTGGAGAGCCCCCACGTGGCGATCGGCACCGCCGCGGTCGCGGTCGCGGCGTCCGCCGCGATCAACCTCGTCGCCCACGCCCGCGGCGGCACGGTGAAGTGGCGCTGCGCGGCCGTCTTCGCCGGCTCCGGCGTCGCGGGCGCGTACCTCGGCTCGACCATCGGCAAGATGGTCGACGGCCAGGCGTTGCTGGCCGCCTTCGCGGTGCTGATGCTCGTCGTCGCCGGGCTGATGCTGCGGCGCAAGGACAAGGGCGGCGGCGCCGAGGTGCGGCTCGGGCGCGAGAACGCGGGGAAGCTCGTCGGCTTCGGCCTCGCCGCCGGCGTGCTGTCGGGCTTCTTCGGCATCGGCGGCGGCTTTCTCATCGTGCCGGGCCTCGCCATGGCGACGGGCATGCCGCTGATCTACGCGGTCGGCTCCTCGCTCGTCGCGGTCACCGCCTTCGGGCTGACGACGGCGGCGAACTACGCGGCGTCGGGGCTGGTCGACTGGACGATCGCGGGCCTGTTCGTCGCCGGCGCGCTTCTCGGCGGCATGCTCGGCGCGCGCTCGGCGAAGCGCCTGTCGGCGACGAAGGGCGCGCTCGAGCGCGTGTTTGCGGCGTTGATCGCGGCGGTCGCCGTGTTCATGCTCGCCAGGAGCCTTCCCGCCGCGTTCGGGCTCGCCTGAGTCGCGGCGGACCGACGAAACGACTCGAGGAGACCATCATGGCCGACATCCGCACGCTCACCCCCGACATCGCCGTCGCCCCGCAGATCGACATCGCCGACCTCGCGGCGATCGAGGAGGCGGGCTTCAAGACCGTGATCAACAACCGCCCCGACGGGGAGAGCCCCGGCCAGCCCACGAGCGCCGAGATCGAGGCGGAGGCGACGCGGCTCGGGCTCGCGTATCGCTACGTGCCCGTGGTCTCCGGCGCCATGACGATGGACGACGTCTCCGCCTTCGATGCGGCGCTCACCGAATCGGACGCGCCGGTGCTCGCCTATTGCCGGTCCGGCACCCGCTCCGCCACGCTCTGGGCCTTCACCCAGGCCGGAGCGCGTTCGCCCGACGAGATCCTGTCGATCGCGGCCGAGGCCGGCTACGACCTCTCGGGCATGAAGCCCTACCTGCAACGAGGCTGACCGCCATGGACACCGCCGCGCACGATCGCGCCGAACGGCGCGAGGGTCCACCCGACCTTCGCGTCGATGCTTGCCCTCGCTCCGCTTCCCCGCCATGTTGCGGGCGGGATTCGGAAGGAAGCAGCGCAGTGGCGACGGCGGACGATCTCGCGGCGCTCGCGCCGAAGGCGGACAAGGTGGCGGAGCTGCTCTCCGCCTTGGCGCATTCGAAGCGGCTGATGGCGATGTGCAGGATGATGGACGAGGAGGTCTCGGTCGGCGTGCTCGCCGAGGAGGTCGGCCTGGGCCAATCCGCGCTGTCCCAGCACCTCTCGAAGCTGCGCGCGCTCGGCCTCGTCACCACCCGGCGCGACGGCCAGACGATCTACTACCGCCTGGCCTCGCCCGAGGCGCGCGAGCTGATCGGGACGCTGTACCGGCTGTATTGCGTTTGAGGGCGGGGCGGGCGTTCCGCCCCGACCTCAATCGAACAGGCTGGACACCGAGCTCTCGCTCGCCGTGCGGTTGATGGCCTCGCCCATCAGGGGGGCGATCGACATGACGCGGATGTTGCGGGCGACCTTCACGGCCTCGGTGGGCTGGATCGAATCGGTGATCACCAGCTCCTTGAGCTTCGAGTTGGCGATGCGCGAGACGGCGCCGCCCGAGAGCACGCCGTGGGTGATGTAGGCGGAGACCTCGCTCGCGCCGTCGGCCAGCAGCGCCTCGGCGGCGTTGCACAGCGTGCCGCCGGAATCGACGATGTCGTCGAGCAGGATGCAGGAGCGCCCGCGCACGTCGCCGATGATGTTCATCACCTCGCTCTCGCCCGGCCGGTCGCGGCGCTTGTCGACGATGGCGAGCGGCGTCTCGAGGCGCTTGGAGAGCGCGCGCGCCCGCACCACGCCGCCGACGTCCGGCGAGACCACGATGCGCTCGCCCATCGGCAGCCGCTCCCTGATGTCCCGGGTGATCACCGGCGCGGCGAAGAGGTTGTCGGTGGGGATGTCGAAGAAGCCCTGGATCTGCCCGGCGTGGAGATCGACCGTGAGCACGCGGTCGGCGCCCGCTTCCGTGATCAGGTTCGCCACGAGCTTCGCCGAGATCGGCGTGCGGCCCGCCGTGCGCCGGTCCTGCCGCGCATAGCCGAAATAGGGGATCACCGCCGTGATGCGCTTGGCCGACGAGCGCCGGCAGGCGTCGATCAGGATCAGGAGCTCCATCAGGTGGTCGTTGGCCGGAAACGACGTCGACTGCAGGATGAACACGTCCTCGCCGCGGACGTTCTCCTGCAGCTCCACGAAGATTTCCATGTCCGCGAAGCGCTTCACGGTGCAGCGCGCGAGCGTGACGTCGAGATAGGACGCGATCGCTTCCGCGAGCGGACGGTTGGCATTGCCGGCGACGAGCTTCATCGGGGGACGTGGCCTCGATCTGGATGGCGCGGCGGGGGGCGTCGAGCCCGCGCGCGGACGGTCGCGGGCGTCTTACCAGGGCAGCCGGCTCGCGGGCAAGTGATGCGGCGCGAGCGCGCGGGCGCACTTCCCCTCTGGCGTTCCGCGGCGGAATAGTTTATATGTGAACTATCCGGGTGAGACCCAGCCCCAGGGAGACAGCCATGCCGGTCTACAAGGCCCCCGTCGCGGACACGCGCTTCATCCTCGAGGACGTCCTCGCGCTTTCGAGCTACGCCGACCTTCCCGGTTTCGCGGAGGCGACGCCCGACACCGTCGCGGCCGTGCTGGAGGAAGGCGCGAAGCTGTGCGAGACCTCCTGGGCGCCCACCAACCTCACCGGCGACCGGGAGGGCTGCACGCGCGATTCCGACGGGCGCGTGATGACGCCTGCGAGCTTCCGCGCGGCGTACGAGGCCTATGTCGCCGGCGGCTGGCTCGGCCTGTCGGCGCCGGAGGAATTCGGCGGCCAGGGCCTGCCGATGACCCTCAACACGGTGATGCAGGAATTCACCTCCTCGGCGAACCTCGCGCTCGCCATGTATCCCGGTCTCACCATGGGCGCGGTCGCGGCGCTGATCGAGCACGGCTCGGAGGAGCAGAAGGCCAGGTACCTGCCCAAGATGGTCGAGGGCGTCTGGTCGGGCACGATGAACCTGACCGAGCCGCATTGCGGCACGGATCTCGGCCTGATCAAGACCAAGGCCGTGCCCGCCGGCGACGGGTCCTACGCCCTCACCGGCACGAAGATCTTCATCTCCTCGGGCGAGCACGATCTCACCGAGAACATCGTCCACTTGGTGCTCGCCCGCATCGAGGGCGCGCCGGCGGGCACGAAGGGCATCTCCCTCTTCGTCGTGCCGAAATTCCTCGTCGACGACGACGGCTCGCTGGGCGATCGTAACGCCGTCTCCTGCGGCTCGCTCGAGCACAAGATGGGCATCCACGCCAACGCCACCTGCGTGATGAACTACGACGGCGCCAAGGGCTGGCTCGTCGGCGAGGAGAATCGCGGGCTCGCGGCCATGTTCGTGATGATGAACGAGGCGCGCCTCGCGGTCGGCGTCCAGGGCCTCGCGGTCGCCGAGGTGGCCTACCAGAACGCGGTGGCCTATGCGAAGGACCGGCTCCAGGGCCGTTCGCTCACCGGCCCGAAGAACCCCGACGGTCCCGCCGACCCGATCATCGTCCATCCGGACGTGCGCCGCACGCTGATGACGATCCGCGCCATCAACGAGGCGGCGCGCGCGCTCATCCTGCGCACGGCGCTCGAGAGCGACATCGCCCACCGCTCGCCGGACGCCGCCGCCCGCCAGAAGGCCCTCGATTTCCTCGGCCTGATGACGCCCGTCGTGAAGGGCGTCTTCACGGATCTCGGCTTCGACAACGCGGTGAAGGCCCAGCAGATGTTCGGCGGCCACGGCTACGTCGAGGAATGGGGCATGTCGCAGTTCGTCCGCGACGCCCGCATCACCATGATCTACGAGGGCGCCAACGGCATCCAGGCGATGGACCTCGTCGGCCGCAAGCTCGCCAAGGACGGCGGGCGCGCGGTGATGGCGTTCTTCGGCGAGGTCGAGACCTTCTGCAAGGCGAACGCGGCGGACCCGGCGATGCAGCCCTATGTCGGGCCGCTCGGCGAGGGCCTGGGGCGTCTCCAGCAGGCCACGATGTGGTTCATGAACAACGCCATGGCCAAGCCCGACAACGCCGGCGCCGGCGCGACCGACTACATGCACATGTTCGGCCTCGTCGCCATGGGCTACATGTGGGGCCTGATGGCGAAGGCCGCCGCCGCCAAGGAGGGCGCGCCCGGCATGGCCGAGAAGCTCGTCGTCGGCCGCTTCTACATGGAGCGCCTGATGCCCGAGACCGCGGCCCAGCTCGCCCGCATCTCGGCGGGCGCCGACACGACGATGGCGCTTTCCGCCGAGGCGTTCTGATCGAGCCGTCCCGCGCAAGAACACACAGGGAGACACCCATGCCCGAGGCCTACATCTACGACGCCGTGCGCACGCCCCGCGGGCGCGGCAAGCCGGACGGGTCGCTCTACGAGGTGCCGGCGGTGGATCTCGCCATCACGGCGCTGAAGGCGATCCAGGAGCGCAATCACCTGCCGCCGGTGATGATCGAGGACGTCGTCCTCGGCTGCGTCGACCCGATCGGGGAGGCGGGCGGCGACATCGCCCGCGCCGCCGCGCTCGGCGCCGGCTTCGGCAAGGAGGTGCCGGGGGTGCAGATCAACCGCTTCTGCGCGTCCGGCCTCGAGGCGGTGAACTTCGCCGCCGCGCAGGTGATGAGCGGCATGAAGGAGATGGCGATCGGCGGGGGCGTCGAATCGATGAGCCGCATCGGCATGGCGGCGTCGGGCGGCGCCTGGCCGGTGGACCCCAAGCTCGCCATCGACACCTACTTCCTGCCGCAGGGCATCGCCGCCGACCTGATCGCGACCAAGTACGGCTTCTCGCGCGACGACGTCGACGCCTTCGCGGTGGAGAGCCAGAAGCGCGCCGCCCGCGCCTGGGACGAGGGGCGCTTCGACAGGTCGGTGATCCCGGTGCGCGACGTCAACGGGCTCACCATCCTCGCCCGCGACGAGCACATCCGCCCGGGCACGGACATGCAGTCGCTCGGCGCGCTCAAGGCCGCCTTCGTCCAGATGGGCGACATGGCGGGCTTCGACGCGGTCGCGATCGCGGCGCACCCCGACGTGGAGTTCGTCGAGCACGTCCACCATGCGGGCAATTCCTCGGGCATCGTCGACGGCGCGGCCGCCGTCCTCGTCGGCTCGAAGAAGGCCGGCGAGATGGCGGGCCTCAAGCCGCGCGCGCGCATCAAGGCCTTCGCCTCGGTGGGCTCGGACCTCGCGCTGATGCTGACGGGGCCCGTCGACGTCACCGAGCTCGTGCTCAAGAAGGCGGGCATGACCAAGGGCGACATCGACCTGTTCGAGATCAACGAGGCCTTCTCGTCGGTGGTGCTGCGCTACATCCAGGCCTTCGACCTCGACCCGCAGGTGGTCAACGTCAACGGCGGCGCCATCGCCATGGGCCATCCGCTCGGCGCCACCGGCGCCATGATCCTCGGCTCCGTGCTCGACGAGCTCGAGCGCCAGGGCAAGCAGACGGCCCTCGTCACGCTCTGCGTCGCCGCCGGCATGGGCTCGGCCGCCATCATCGAGCGCGTCTGACGCATCCGGGGAGGAAAGACCATGAACCTCGACCACTTCCGCCTCGAGACCGACGCCGACGGCATCGCCCTCGTCACCTGGGACATGCCCGGCCGCTCGATGAACGTGATCACGCTCGACGCGATGCGCGAGCTCTCCGACATCGTCGAGCACGTCGCGACGACCGACGCCGTCAAGGGCTGCGTGATCGCGTCCGGCAAGAAGGACTTCTCCGGCGGCGCCGACCTCGGCATGCTCCAGGGCCTGCGCGCCATGCACGGCGAGCTGGCCCGCGAGAAGGGCGAAGAGGAGGCGATGCGCGTCTTCTTCGAGGAATCGCGCAAGCTCTCCCAGCTCTACCGGCGGCTCGAGACCTGCGGCAAGCCCTTCGTCGCGGCGATCCACGGCACCTGCCTGGGCGGCGCCTTCGAGCTCGCGCTCGCCTGCCACCAGCGCATCCTGTGCGACCACGACCGCACGAAGGTGGGGCTGCCCGAGATCAAGGTCGGGCTCTTCCCCGGCGCCGGCGGCACCCAGCGCGTGGCCCGCCTGATGCAGACCGGCGACGCGCTGCAGATGCTGTTCAAGGGCCAGCAGATCAAGGGATTGATGGCCCGCAACATGGGCCTCGTCCACCAGGTCGTGCCCCACGACCAGCTGATCGACACCGCCAAGGCCTGGATCAAGAACGGCGGCTCGGCGGTGGCGCCGTGGGACCAGAAGGGCTTCCGGCTGCCCTCGAACAAGGTGCATTCGGCGGCGGGCATGCAGATCTGGCCCGCGGCCAACGCCATCTACCGCCGCGAGACGAACGACAACTACCCCGCGGCCAAGGCCATCCTGCAGTCGGTCTACGAGGGCCTGCAGCTGCCGATGGACCTCGCGCTGAAGGTGGAGTCCCGGTACTTCGCCCACATCCTGCGCTCGAAGGAGGCGGCGGCGATGATCCGCACGCTCTTCGTCTCGATGGGCGAGCTCAACAAGGGCGCGCGCCGGCCGGCCGGCGTGGGCGAGACGAACCTGACGACGATCGGCGTCGTCGGCGCGGGCTTCATGGGCGCGGGCGTGGCCTACGTCGCCGCGAACGCGGGCTTCGAGGTGGTGCTCGTCGATCGCGACATGGAGGCGGCCGAGAAGGGCAAGGCCTACTCGCACAAGCTGATGACCGACCAGGTGATGAAGGGTCGCGCCAAGACGGCGGACCGCGACGCGCTGCTGTCGCGCATCACCGCGTCCGACGACTACGCGGCGCTCGCCGGCTGCGATCTCGTGGTCGAGGCCGTGTTCGAGGACCCGAAGGTGAAGGCCGAGGTGATCGCCATGGTCGAGGCGGCGGTGGGCGAGACCGCGATCTTCGGCTCGAACACCTCCACCCTGCCGATCTCCGGCCTCGCCGAGGCCTCCTCCCGGCCCGAGCGCTTCATCGGCATCCATTTCTTCTCGCCGGTGGAGAAGATGATGCTCGTCGAGGTCATCCTGGGCGAGAAGACCGGCGACGAGGCGCTCGCGGTGGCGCTCGACTTCGTGCGGGCCATCAAGAAGACGCCGATCGTCGTCAACGACGCGCGCGGCTTCTTCGCCAACCGCTGCGTGGGCGCCTACATCCTGGAGGGGCACAAGATGCTCGTCGAGGGCGTGCCGCCGGCGATGATCGAGAACGCCGGCAAGGCGGCGGGCATGCCGGTCGGGCCGCTCTCGCTCAACGACGAGGTGGCGCTCGATCTCGCCCTGAGGATCGTGAAGGCCACCGAGGCGATAGCGGGCGCCGGCGCGATCGACCCGGACCAGAAGGCGATGCTCGTCGCCATGGTGGAGGGCGAGGGCCGGCTCGGGCGCAAGAACGGCCGGGGTTTCTACGACTATCCCGAGGGCGGCAAGAAGCGGCTCTGGCCGGGCCTCGCCGGCCTGGCGAAGCAGACGCGCCCGGGTGAGACGATCGACTACGCCGAGCTGCAGGAGCGGCTCCTCGTGGCCCAGGCGCTCGAGGCCGCGCGCACCGTGGAGGAGGGCGTCGTCGTCGACCCGCGCGAGGCGGACGTCGGCTCGATCCTCGGCTTCGGCTTTGCGCCCTTCACCGGGGGCGCGCTGTCCTACATCGACTTCATGGGCGCGAAGGCCTTCGTGGAGAAGGCCGACCGGCTCGCCACGGCCCACGGCGCGCGCTTTGCCGTCCCGGCGATGCTGCGGCAGATGGCGGAGGCGGGGGAGACCTTCTACGGCCGCATGCGCCCGGCGGCGTGAGGTCGACATCTCCTGCAGTCACGGGTCGACTCCCGGGTCTGCGCCGAGGGTCGAGCCGGTCCTTTTCCTTCCCTGTAGGGGAAGGTGGACCGACGCGAAGCGGCGGGACGGATGGGGCGCGCCGCAGGCGCGGTCCGCGCAGCGGACATCGGGCCCCACTCCGCCATCCAGCCTTGCTCCGTCGAGCCCTGCACGGTTTCGGCTGCGCCGAACGCGCCTTCGGCGCGCCCCATCCGTCTCGGCTCCGCCGAGCCACCTTCCCCTACAGGGAAGGAGAAGGACCGCGTCGTTTCTCGACGTGAAGTGGCTTCCCAAAAGAAAAAGCCGCCCCTCGGGGCGGCTTTTTCGCATGTCCGATCCGGCGCGCGTCAGCGCGGGGCCAGGATCATGATCATCTGACGGCCTTCGAGCTGCGGCTCGACCTCCACCTTGGCGAAGTCCTGCGTCTCTTGCTTGACGCGCTCGAGCAGCTTCAAGCCGAGGTCCTGGTGCGCCATCTCGCGGCCGCGGAAGCGGAGCGTGATCTTGACCTTGTCGCCCTCGTCGAAGAAGCGCTTGACGTTCTTCATCTTGGTCTCGTAGTCATGCTTGTCGATCGCGGGACGAAGCTTGACTTCCTTGACCTCGACGGTCTTCTGCTTCTTGCGGGCCTCGGAGGCCTTCTTCTGCTGGTCGAAGCGAAACTTCCCGTAATCCAGCAGCTTGCACACCGGCGGCTCCGAATTCGGAGCGATCTCGACGAGGTCGAGACCGACCTCCTCGGCGAGGCGCATGGCGTCGAAATACGACAAGACGCCGCGGTTCTGGCCCTCTTGATCGATGAGCTGAACGTCGCGGACGCCGCGGATGTCTCGGTTGGCGCGCGGCCCTTCCTTCTGGGGGGTCGGCGGGGCTCTCATAGGTCGGCGAATGGCTGATGTCTCCTCGTTTGCCCGGTGCACGCACGGGCCGCGCCGCGGAGCTGGCGGCCGGCCACTATGGCGAGGACCCGGGTGCCTCTTTCACGAACATGTTTGCGCAAACGCGGCATAAGTCAAGGTGTTCACCGGCGTTCACCGGCGTTCACCGCCGCGCGAGCAGCGTCGAATAGACGTCCAGCGTGTCGACGACCATGCGATCCAGCGAAAAATGCCGCTCGACGTGCATCCGCGCCCGCAGGGCCATCGCCTCGCGGGCGCTGGCGCGCAGGGTCAGCGCCTCGGCGATCGCGTCCGCGAGAGCCTCCGAATCGCCGGGGGGGACGCGCCAGCCGGTGCGCTCGCCGGCGTCGACCTGGGGCGGGGCGAGCACGGTCTCGGGCACCGCGCCGAGGTCGGAGACGACGACCGGCGTGCCCATCGCCTGCGCCTCCACCGCCGAGCGGCCGAAGGCCTCGGGCTCGGTCGAGGGCACGGTGACGACGGAGGCGCCGAGGAAGGCGGCCGGCATGTCGACGCAATGGCCCACGCGCTTGACCAGGTGCTCCACCCCGCGGGCGGCGACGAGCCCGTCGAGCTCGCGCACGTAGCCTTCGCGGCCCTGCGGGTCCCCGGCGAGCACGAAGACCACGTCGGAGAGGCCCCAGTCCTTCAGCCGCGCCGCCGCCTCGATCAGCACCGTCTGGCCCTTCCAGTGCGTCAGCCGGGCGGCGAGCAGCACCACGCGCTGGTGAGGGGCGACGCCCCATTCCGCCCGCAGCGCCTCGATGCGCTCGGGCGCGACCGCCGAGGGGGCGTAGGCCGCGAGATCGGTGCCGCGGTGGATCACCCGCAGGCGCGGCTCGGCCTCCGGATAGAGGCCGGCGATCAGCCCGGCGGTGTAGTGGGAATTGGCGATGACGATGTCGCCCCGCGCCATCACGGAGTTGTAGCGATGCTTCAGCCCGGTGCGGCTCTGGTAGGAGCCGTGATAGGTCGTGACCCAGGGCAGCGACAGGGCCCGCGCCGCGCCGAGCGCCGACCAGGCCGGCGCCCGCGAGCGGGCGTGGATCAGCGACACACCCTCGTCGAGGCATAGCTTCGCGAGGCGGCGCACGTTGCGCAGCATCGAGAGCGGGTTCTTGGTGGCGGCGGGGAAGGGCGCCCAGATGCCGCCCTTGGCCTGCAATTCGCCGACGAGCCGGCCGCCCTCGGTGGCCACCAGCGCGCGGGCGCCGAGCGCCGCGAGGCCGGCCGCGACGTCGACCGCCGTGCGCTCCGCGCCGCCCGCCTCCAGCTCGGGGATGATCTGCAGGATCGTCCGCCCGGTGAGCGGGTGCGCGGCGGCCTCCCGGGGCGTGCGCTCGACGAAGCTCATGGTCCGCGCCTCGCTCGCGCGCCGCACGCCGGGCGTGGTAGAGCACAAGGCGGGCGCGCGGACGGCGTTGCGGGACGCGGGAACATGGAACGATTGCCTCGGGGGTGGCGCGTCGAATTGCGCGGGCGTTCTTCGAAACTCCTTAAACAGCGTTGAGGTTTGGTAAAACGATGGCGGAAATCTTCGAAATCGGCGAGGGCGCGGCGAAACGTCGGCTGGCGGTGGAGTTCCGGCGGGCGACGAGCCGCCCTGACGACCCCACGATCGTCTGGCTCGGCGGCTTTCGCAGCGACATGCGCGGCGGCAAGGCCGAGCGGCTCGACGCCTTCGCGGCGCGCACCGGGCGTGCCTGCCTGCGCTTCGACTATTCCGGCCACGGCGAATCGCAGGGGCGCTTCGAGGACGGCACGATCTCGCTGTGGCTCGAGGACGCGCTCGCCGTGATCCGAGGGTTCGTGGAGCGCCCACCGGTCCTCGTGGGCTCCTCGATGGGCGGCTGGATCGCGCTCCTCGCCGCCCGCGCGCTGGCGGGCACGCCGCCGGCGCCTGCCGGCATGGTGCTGATCGCGCCGGCGGCGGACTTCACCGAGCGGCTGATGTGGGCGCGCTTCGGCGACGGCATCCGCGAGACGATCCTGCGCGACGGCGTCTTCCACCAGCCGTCGGACTACGGCGAGCCGACGCCGATCACCCGGGCGCTGATCGAGGACGGGCGCCGCCACCTCCTGATGGACGCCCCCATCGTCACCGGCTGCCCGGTGCACATCCTCCAGGGGATGCAGGACCCCGACGTGCCCTGGCGCCACGTCGTCGAGACGATGGAAGGCATGGCCTCGGATTCCGTGACGATGACGCTGATCAAGGACGGCGACCACCGCCTCTCCCGCGAGGAGGACCTCGATCGGCTGGAAGCGGCGGTGGAGGGGATGCTGGGGCTCGCCGCGGAGGTGTGAGCCTCACGCCGTCCCGTGGAGAGCCGCGACGGCGGCGGGAGCGCGGCGGGCGGGTTCGCCCACCGCCTCGCGCAGGCCCGCGAACCACGCGATCGTCGGCGGCAGGCCGTCGGCCAGCGGCGCCGTCGGCCGCCAGCCGAGCAGCGCCTCGGCGCGGGCGATGTTCGGGCGCCGGCGCTGCGGGTCGTCGGTCGGCAGCGGCTCGTAGACGAGGCGCGAGGGCGTGTCGATCAGGTCGAGAACCATCTCGGCCAGCTCGACGATGGTGAACTCGTCGGGATTGCCGAGGTTGACCGGCCCGTCCGGCGTCTCCGTCGCCCCCATCAGCCTCGCCAGCCCCTCGATCAGGTCGTCGACGTAGCAGAACGAGCGCGTCTGCTCCCCGGTGCCGTAGATCGTCAGCGGTTCGCCCGCGAGCGCCTGGCAGATCAGGTTCGAGACGATGCGCCCGTCGTCGGGGCGCATGCGCGGGCCGTAGGTGTTGAAGATGCGCGCGACGCGCACGTCCACGGAGCGCCCGCGCAGGTAGTCGAAGCACAGGGTCTCGGCGGCGCGCTTGCCCTCGTCGTAGCAGGCGCGTGGACCCGTGGGGTTGACGTGTCCCCAGTAGTCCTCGTGCTGCGGATGCTCCTTGGGATCGCCGTAGACCTCGCTCGTCGAGGCCTGGACGAAGCGCGCGCCGTGGCGCTCGCAATGATCGAGCAGATGGCGCGTGCCGACGACGCTAGTCATCATCGTGTGCACGGGGTCCGCCTGGTATCGCGGCGGCGAGGCGGCGCAGGCGAGGTTGAAGATCGCGTCCACGGCGAGGGTCGCCGGGATCGGGTCGCAGACGTCCTGCTCGACGAGCGAGAAGCGCGGCTCGCGCGACAGGCCGGCGAGGTTCTCGGGGTCGCCGGTCTGCATGTTGTCGAGGCAGATCACGCGCGCGCCCTCGGCGACGAGTCGATCGCACAGGTTAGAGCCGAGAAATCCAGCGCCTCCGGCGACGAGAACGACCTGCGGACGAACACTCTGCTTGCTACGGAAACTATTCATAGCGCATCACCTTTTACGATGCCGCCGGACGACGCCGGATGGTTCGGATTGTTCTTGCCCAACGCGCGACTCTGCGGAGAAGATGCATGCCCTCTTCACGAGCCGGCTGTTCTTTTCCGGGCGGGCGTCGCACGCGCCGCGGCGGCCTCGTCGATGGCTGCGACGAGCTCGCGCGCGCGGGCGGCGCCGGTGTGGCCGGCCAGCACGCGGGCGCGGGCCTCGGCGGCGATCGCGTCGCGGCGCGCCTGCGGCGTCTCGGTGAGGATGGCGACCACGTCGTCCGTCCCGCGGGCGACGAGCATGGCCTCGCCGTCGGGCAGGAGCGCGCCGAGCCCCTCCCAGTCGTCGCCGACGATCGCCGTTCCGCAGGCGCCCGCCTCGAACAGCCGCACGCTCGGCGACCATCCCGCGGCGATCATGTCGGCGCGGGTGACGTTGAGGGTAAAGCGCTGGCGGGCGTAGAAGGACGGGTGCTCCGCGGGCGGCAGGTGGGGGATGCGCGCGACGTTCGCCGGCCAGGCGATGTCGTCGGGATATTGCGGCCCGGCGACGACGAAGCGCATCTCCGGAAGGCGGCGCGCGGGCTCGATCAGGAGCGCGTCGAGCGTCGGCTGCCGGTCCGGGGAATAGGTGCCGAGATAGCCGAGATCGTAGGCGTAGGGCTCGCCCGTGGGCTCGTAGCGCTCGGGCTCCACCGAGCAGTACAGCGCCCGGGCCGCCCGCGCGCCGTGGACGCGCTCGAGCAGGTCGAGCGTCGGGCCGCCGGTGAAGGAGAGGTAGACGTCGATGAGCGGGATCTGCCGCGGCTCGAGCGAGGGCGTCTCGCCGCGGGCGAGCTGCGCCAGCGTCACGGGCGTGTCGATGTCGTAGAAGGCGACCACCCCGCGCGCGATCTCCAGCACCCGGTCGATCACCGCCGGCCCGTCGGGCACGTAGGAGCCGACGATCACCGCGTCCGCGTCGCGGATCGTGGCGACGTGCGTCTCGAGCTCCGCGAGATCGGCGTAGAGCCGCAGGTCGCAGAAATCCGGGTCGGCCAGGTCGCGACTGCTCGCGTACCAGGGCACGTCGCGCTCGAGGAAGGTGATCCGATGGCCGAGCGTCGCGAGGCCGCGCAGCAGCGCACGATAGGTCGTCGCGTGGCCGTTGCCCCAGGACGAGGACAGCGACAGGCCCAGCACGACGATGTGGAGGGGCGCCGTCATGCGGCCTCTCCGCGGGGCGGCTTCCTCTGCTTCAGCGCGCGCAGGATCGCATCCGCCTCCACCGCGCGGCGCGCGTAGGTGTGGTCGGCGAGCGCCCGGTCGAGGGCGCGCGCGCCGATGCGCGAGGCGGCTTCCGGGGTGAGCCAGCCCATGATCTCGGCGACGTCCGCGCCGTCGCGGGCGACGAGGATCTCCTCGCCGGGCGCGAAGAATTCGGCGACGCCCTCCCAATGGTCGGTGATCAGGCAGGCGCCGGCGCCCGCCGCCTCGAACACGCGGGTGGGCGGGGAGAAGCCGACATGGGCCATGCTCTCGCGGTTGACGTTGAGCACCGCCCTGGGCGTGACGTTGAAGGCGTTGTGCTCGCCCGAGCCGACATGGCCGATGGCGCGCACGTTGTCGGTCAGCTGCCAGGGCTCCCAGCCGGAGCCGCCGAGCAGGAAGCTCTTCTCCGGCGCCGCCGCCGCCGGCTCGAGGAAGAAGGTCCGCACCCGCGCCTCGCGATCGGGCATGCGGTTGCCGAGGAAGGCGAGGTCCGCGGCGAACCGCGGGTCCGGCGCGACGGGGTGGTGGGTGTCGGGGTCGAGCGCGTTGTAGATCGGGTGGCAGGCGCGGGCGCCGAAGGCCTCGTAGCGCGAGACCACCGGGTGCCCGCCGCCGTAGGTCATCACGGCGTCGAGGCGCGGCAGCATGCGGCGCACCGCGTGGCTCTCGTCGCCGGCCATCTCGGCCAGCGTCGCCGGGGCATCGACGTCCCAGAACAGACGCACGGCGTCCACGCGGGCGGCGTCCATCACCGCCTCGAGCAGCGCGTCGTCGGCATATCCGACCCCGCTCGCCTTGACGACGACGTCGGCGCTCGTCGCCTCGGCGGCGGCCTTGCGCAGACCCTCGGGGCTCGCCTCCCAGACGACGACCTTCGCCCAATCGGGCTCGTCCATGTCGCGGTGCTTCTGCCGGTCGAAGGCGTCCGGCTCGTAGAAGACGATCTCGTGCCCGTGCGTGGCGAGCGCCTTCAGGAGGCCCCGGTAATAGGTCGCCGCCCCGTTCCAGTAGGACGACAGCAGGCTCGAGGCGTAGAAGGCTATTCTCACGACGTGGTCTCCGTCTCTGCGATCTCCCGCTCGCCCCTCCCGACGCCGAGATCGGCGAGGATGGCGATCAGCTCGTCGACGCGGTGGGCGCAGGTGTGCCGGGCGCGGATGGTCTCTAGGCCGGACGCGGCCAGCGTCGCCGCGCGATCGGGGTCGTTCAGGACGCTGCGCAGCGCCGCGCGCATGGCGTCGCCGTCCTGCGCGACCAGGTAGTCCTCGCCGGGCCGGAACAGGCCCTCGGCGTCGTCCCAGGGGGCGCAGACGAGGGGGATGCCGCAGGCCAGCGCCTCGAACACGCGGATCGTGGGGATGCCGGGCAGGCTCTCGACGTAGGGCCGGCGCGGCACGTGAACGGTGACTCGGTGGCGGGCGAAGGCCGCGGGGGCGTCGGCGTTGGCGATCCAGCCGCGATAGGCGATCCCGGCCTCCGCCAGCGCCGCGAGCGCGGGGGGCGGGTAGCGCACGCCCCAGGCCTCGGCTCTCAGGTCGAGATCGCGCACCGGCTCGACGAGGAACGCGCGCAGCTGCTGGTCGCGCTCGCCGTCGCCCCAATTGCCGATCCAGATCAGGTCGCCGGTCTTCTCGACCTCGGGCGTGGGCCGGAACAGGCGCGTGTCGGCGGCCTCGTGCCAGGTGTGCACCTGCCGGCCCCAGCCGGCGGCGCGGTAGCGCGCGCTGAGCGCCTCGCCGAAGGCGAGCACGCCGTCGTAGTCGCGCAGCTCCAGGCCGGCGATCGCCTTCTGCGCGGACACCGCGCGGTGGTGCGTGTCGTGGAACAGCAGCGCGAAGGGCGCGCCCTCCCGGCGCAGCCAGCCGATCTCGGCGACGATCCGCGGGTCGGTCCATTCGTGCACGATCACCACGTCCGCGCCCTCGAGCGCGGCCGCGTGGTCGAAGCCGTTCTCGTAGAGCCGCTCCTCGAGCTCGGGGAAGTCCTGCTCGAACCGGTCGAGCGGCGCGAAGCCCTGGTCGGCGGCGAGGTTCGCCCGGCTCCAGGCGTCGAAGGGCGCCAGCGCCACGGCCTCGTGCCCGCGGTGGACGAGCTCGCGCATGACGCCGCGCAGGAAATGCGCGTTGCCGTGGTTCCAGTCCGAGGTGAGGGAATGGGTGTAGAAGACGAAGCGCATCACACGGTCTCCGCGGCGCGCGCCGGCTCTCGCGTCACGGCCCGCGGGGGACGCATGACGTCGTCGGGCGCCGCCGCCAGCGCCTGCGCGTAGATCTCCGTCAGCCGCGCCGCCTGCAGCTGCGGCGCGTAGAGGGCGGCGCGGGCCTGCGCCCGCGTGACCTGCCAGGCGTGCAGCCGCGCGTCGCCGGCGATCCGGTCGACGGCCTCGGCGAAGCCGGCGGCGTCGTCGGGATCGACGAAGACGGCGGCGTCCTCCCAGAGCTCGCGGAAGGTGGGGATGTCGGCGAGGACGAGCGCGCAGCCCTCCTGAGCCGCCTCCAGCACCGCCAGCCCGAAGGGCTCGTAGCGCGACGGCGAGACGAACACGGCGGCGCGGGAGAGCGCCGTGCGGGTCGCCTCCGGCGCCAGCGATCCCAGCGCCTGCGCGTGGAGGAGGGCGACGCTCTGCCCCTGCGGACCGCTGGTCGATCCGATCGCGGCGATCGGCGTCGCGGCGAGCGCGGCGGCGGCGTCGAGGACGCGCGCGTTCTTGCCCTCGTCCCACCAGCGCCCGATGGCCAGCGCGCGCGGCGAGCCGTCGTTCGGCTCCGGGGGGAGGGCGCTCGCGAAGCTCGCGTTGCGCACCACCGCGAGACCGGGGAGCCGGCCGTAGGCGCGGGTCAGCGCGTTGGCGTGGCTGCGGCTCGGGGCGAGCACCCGATCGGCGCGGGCGAAGCCCTCGCGCACGAGCCGCGCGTTGAGGGCGAAGTCCTCGCCCGGCGGCTCGCCGCCGTGCACCGCCGCCCACCAGGTCGAGAGGCAGGAATGCGACATCGCGATCACCGGCCGCGCCGCGGAGAGCCCGCGCGCCTGGGAGGGATAGTTCAGGTGCAGCAGGTCGACGTCGTAGAGGTCGGCGACGCCCTCAAGCACCGCGGGGATGCCGTCGAGCGCGGTCTCGTCGCCCACCAGCCAATCGAGCGGGTGGTCGAACCACAGCAGCGTCGCGCCCGGCGTCTCGCGCGCCTCCGCGCGCTGCTCGGCGGAAGGCTCCGGCCCGAAGGCGACGAGCACGGTCTCGACCTCGCGCGCCGCGAGCGCGCGGGCCATGTCGAGCGCGTGGCGCCAGACGCCGCCGACGGCGTCGCAGGTGACGAGGATGCGGTGGGGGAGGGGGGGCGTCGTCATGCGCGCGGTCCGCAGCAGCCGTCCTCCAGGACCGGCAGCGGCAGGGGCCGCTCGTCCTGGATGTCGCTGAACGTGTCGAAAGCCTCGAGGTAATGCGCGTGCGCGCGCTCCCAGGCCCGGTCGTCGGGCATGCCCCAGAGCGCGCGGTAGGAGGGCGAGGACGGGTAGGGGTAGAGCGGCACGGGGTCGTTGGCCCACACGCCGCGCGCGATCAGGTGATCGCGCCAATGCGCCACGAGCTCCGCGGAGTCGGTGGGCGTGCCGATCAGGTTCGCCTGCACGAAGGGCACGTGTGTGCGCGCCTTCACCAGCAGCGCGGCGAGCTCTGGCGTGTCCATGCGGCAGCGCTTGGCCAGCATCGCGCGCCCCTCCTCGGTGAGGCTCTCGAGCCCCGCCTCGATGGAGACGCAGCCGGCCGCGCCGAGCAGCTCCAGCAGGTCGGGCTTCCACAGGTCGATGCGCGTCTGCACGCCGAAGACGACGTCGCGGTCGACCAGCGCCTCGAGCAGCGCCTTCTGCGGCAGGAAGATCTCGTCGATGAAGTAGAGGTAGCCCACGCCCTGCTCGATCAGCCCGTCGATCTCGGCCAGCACGTGGTCGAGGTTCCGGCGGCGGTACGTGTCGCGGTAGTCGATCTTGGCGCAGAAGGCGCAATCGTAGGGGCAGCCGCGCGAGGCCTCGACCTCCGCGCCGAAGCCGACGAAGGGGCCCTCGTCGAAGCGGTGGTGGTGGTGCGGGTGGTTCTCGAGCCATTCCCGCGGCCAGGAGAGCGGCTGGTGCTCGACGAAGGGACTCGCCATCGTCGGCCCGCGGCTCTCCACCGCGCCGTCGACGAGGCGCGCGATGCCGGCGACGGCGGACCAGTCGGCAGTGTCGGCGAGCGTCACCACCGTCTCTTCGCACTCGCCGCGGATCACGGCGTCGACGCGAAGCTTCTCCAGCGTCGGCTTGGGCGTCGCCGAGCCGTGCGGGCCGACCGCGACGGTGCGCCCGCCGCGCCCGTCGAGGGCGGCGAGGAATTCCGCCGGCACGCGCAGCTCGGGGGGCGCGCAGCGCCAGAACAGGTAGGTCGGCGCGGTCGTGACCACGGTCATGTCGGGTCGGAAGTCGGCGACGAGGCCCGCGAGCGCGGCGTTGTCCTGCTTCTGCAGGAGCCCGTCGAGCATCAGCACCTCGTGGCCGGCGGCCTCCAGCATCGCCTTGGAATAGCCGAGCTCGAGCGGCAGGTGCTCGTGGCGGCAGCCGAAATAGATCGAGCCGTCGTAGCTCCAGGCCGGGTTGACGAGGGCGACCTTCATGCCGTGAGCCTCCTTTCCGTGTTCTCCCGCGGGGCGCGCGGACCGGCGTGCAGGACGTCCTGGGTCTCGAGCCAGCGGGCGAGGTCGGCGAGCCCGTCGCGCCAGCCGGTGCGCGCCCGCCAGCCGAGCGCGGCTTCGAGCCGGCGCGTGTCGGCGACGAACCAGAGCTGGTCGCCCGGCCGCCAGGCGGCGCGCTCCAGGCGCACCGGCCCGGCCACGTCCTCGATCGCGCCGAGCACGGCGCGCAGGCTCACCGCGTTCGACGGCCCGCCGCCGAGGTTGAAGACCTGCCCCGACACCTCGTCGATGCCCGCGAGCGCCGCGCGGTAGGCGGCCACGGCGTCCGAGACGTGCAGCACGTCGCGCACCTGCTTGCCGTCGCCGAACAGCGTGATCGGCTCGCCGCGCAGCGCGCGGATGAGGAAATGCGCGACCCAGCCCTGGTCCTCGGTGCCGAACTGGCGCGGGCCGTAGACGCAGCTCATCCGCATCACCGCCGTGCGCAGGCCGTACGAGCGGGCATAGTCGAGCACGTACTGGTCCGCGACGCCCTTCGAGCAGCCGTAGGGCGTGTGGAAGGACAGCGGCCGGGCCTCGCCGACGCCGTGCGCGGCGATCTCCGGATCGGCCGGGGCGTAGGCCTCCGCGCCCGCGCGCATCTCGAGGTCGGCGAGGTCGCCGTAGACCTTGTTCGTCGAGGCGAAGATCACCGGCGCGCGCGGGTTCGCCCGCCGCACCGCCTCGAGCAGCGCCAGCGTGCCGGCGGCGTTCACCGAGAAATCCTCGACCGGATCTGCGAGCGAGGTCGTCACCGCCACCTGCGCGGCGAGGTGGACGACGCCCCGCGCGCCGGCGACGGCGCCCTCCAGCGCCGCGCCATCGCGCACGTCGACCTTCAGGTGGCGCACGCGATCGCCGTGGCGGGCCTGCAGCCAGGCGAGGTTCGCCTCGACCCCGGGGCGCGCCAGCGTGTCGACGATCGTCACCCGCGCGCCTTCGGCGAGCCAGCTCTCGGCGAGGTTCGCGCCGATGAAGCCGGCGCCCCCCACGATGACGATCGGCATGGCGGAAGGGACACCGCCGCTCATGTCACGAGCCCGCGTGCTTCGAGGTGGCGGCGCATCTCCGCGCCGCGATCGGGCGCCTTCTGCGAGACCACCCAGGCGACGAGCGGGCCGAGCGAGGTCTCCAGCCGATGAAGCGGCTCGAAGCCGAGGATCTCGCGCGCCTTGGCGATATCGGCGAAGCAGTGGCGGATGTCGCCGGAGCGGGCCTTGCCCAGGATCTCCGGCTCGATCTCGGCCCCCATCGCCTCGCCGAGGAGGCGCGCGACGTCGCAGACCGTGTAGGCGCGGCCCGAGCCGATGTTGATCACCTCGCCGTTCGCCTCCGGCGTCTCCATCGCGAGGCGGAAGGCGCGCGCCACGTCCTCGACGTGGACGAAGTCGCGCTTCTGCTGCCCGTCCTCGAAGATCGTCGGGGCCTCGCCGTTGAGGTAGCGCGCGGCGAAGTTCGCGAGCACGCCCGTGTAGGGGTTCGACAGCGCCTGGCCGGGACCGAAGACGTTGAACAAGCGCAGCGCCACGCATTCCATGCCGTAGGCCGGACAGGTGATCATCACCGCGCGCTCCTGCGCGTACTTGCCGAGGGCGTAGATCGAGGCGAGGTCGACGGGCTTCTTCTCGTCGGTCGCGACCGGGACGAGCGCAGCGTTGCCGACCATGGGGTCCCAGCGCCCCGCCTTGATCGTGCGCGCGTCGCGCCGGGCGTCGGTGACGAGCGATCCGTCCGGCGCGCGGTAGCAGCCCTCGCCGTAGACGCTCATCGAGGAGGCGACGACCACCCGCTCCACCGGCTGCTCGATCAGCTCCTGCAGGAGAACGGCGGTGCCGACGTCGTTGGCGCTGGTGTAGCGCGCGATCTCGTACATCGACTGCCCGACGCCGACCTCGGCCGCAAGGTGGAAGACGCCCTCGACGCCCGAGAGTGCGCGCCGGACGGCGTCGGCGTCGCGCACGTCGCCTTCGACGAAGTCGCAGCCCTCAGGCACGTCGGGCCGTCCGGCTCCGTGCACCTGCTCGACGAGGCTGTCGAGGAGGCGCACGGCGTGCCCCTCGGCGACGAGCTCGGCTGCCAGCGCGCGGCCGATGAAGCCCATGCCGCCGGTGATCAGGTAGGTCTTCGTCATGAACGCTCCCTGCGCGCCTCCCACGGCAGCCCGCGTCGCCGTGGCCGGCGCGAGGTGGGAAGAAGAAGTTGATGCTGCGAACGTGGCGTTCGCCCGCTCGGTTCCGTCCCGAACGCGAAAAGGTGCGCGACGTTCCTAGAAGCGCCCCGGTGCGAGGAAAAAAAGGCTTCTCCGGCGAGGTTCTCCCGTGATCCCGGCGGCATTCCGGCGCTCTCGCGGCGACGGCTTGCGCAGCGCGGCGCGCGCTCCCACATGCGAAGCTGCACGGCGCGACGGCTTTTCGCCTTGGAAAGGCCCCAGCCCCCGTGCTAGACGCGGCGCGACCGATCCGAAGACGACGAGCGGCCCGCCGTGCGCGGGGCCGCTCCAGGCTGTTTCCATGCAAACCGTACTCATCATCGTCCACCTGATCATCGTGCTCGCCCTCGTCGGCGTGGTGCTGCTGCAGCGCTCGGAGGGCGGCGGCCTCGGCATGGGGGGCGGCTCCTCCGGGGGCGGCGGCTTCATGACCGGCCGCGGCCAGGCGAGCGCGCTCACCCGCATGACGGCGGTGCTCGCCGCGATGTTCTTCGCCACCAGCCTCGGACTCGCGGTGCTCGCCGGATACGACCGCGCCCCGACCTCGGTGATCGACACGCTGCCGCTCTCCGCGCCGCCGACGCAGCCCTCCGCCCCCGGCGAGGCGCCAGCCGGCCCCGGCGTGCTGGAGCAGCTCCAGCGCATGCAGGGCGACGCGCCCGCCGGGCCGCAGGTGCCGCAGTCCCGCTGACGGCCACCCATCGGTGGGTCTCTCGAACGGGCCGGGAAACCGGCCCGTCGCATTTTCATTGGCGGTCGTAGGGTCGCCTAAGACAGTCGCTGGGCCGGACGCCTCCGGCTCGCTCTCGTGTGGAAGAACGCGGCCCCGATCGATTCGACGCTTGCGAATCGAGGGGGTCGTCATGAAGGTGGACGTCCATGACGCGGTACGTTTTCATCACCGGCGGAGTGGTCTCGTCGCTCGGCAAGGGCCTCGCCTCGGCGGCCCTCGGAGCGGTGCTCCAGGCGCGCGGCTACTCGGTCCGCCTGCGCAAGCTCGACCCCTACCTCAACGTCGATCCGGGCACGATGAGCCCCTACCAGCACGGCGAGGTCTTCGTCACCGACGACGGCGCCGAGACCGACCTGGATCTGGGCCATTACGAGCGCTTCACCGGCGTGCCCGCCTCCAAGCAGGACAACATCACCACCGGGCGCATCTACCAGGACATCATCGCCAAGGAACGCCGGGGGGACTATCTCGGCGCGACGATCCAGGTGATCCCGCACGTCACGAACGCCATCAAGGACTTCGTGCTCACGGGCAACGAGGGCTTCGATTTCGTGCTGGTCGAGATCGGCGGCACCGTGGGCGACATCGAGGGCCTGCCCTTCTTCGAGGCGATCCGCCAGCTCGGCAACGAGCTGCCGCGGGGCGCGGCGATCTACATCCACCTGACGCTGCTGCCGTTCATCCCCTCCGCCGGCGAGCTCAAGACCAAGCCCACCCAGCATTCCGTGGCCGAGCTGCGCTCCATCGGCATCCAGCCCGACATCCTGCTGTGCCGCTGCGATCGGCCGATCCCCCGCGAGGAGCGGCGCAAGCTCGCGCTGTTCTGCAACGTGCGCGAGACCGCCGTGATCGAGGCCCGCGACGTGCCCTCGATCTACGAGGTGCCGCTGTCCTACCACGCCGAGGGGCTCGACACGGAGGTGCTCGCCGCCTTCGGCATCGACGACGCGGCGGCGCCGAACCTCTCGACTTGGGAGGACATCGTCGAGCGGGTGAAGAACCCGGAGGGCGAGGTCACGATCGCCATCGTGGGTAAGTACACGGGCCTCAAGGACGCCTACAAGAGCCTCATCGAGGCCCTGATGCATGGGGGCATCGCCAACCGGGTGAAGGTCAATCTCGAGTGGATCGAGAGCGAGATCTTCGAGCAGTCCGACCCCGCGCCCCATCTCGAGGGCGTCAACGGCATTCTCGTCCCCGGCGGCTTCGGCCAGCGCGGCTCGGAGGGCAAGATCCAGGCGGTGCGCTTCGCCCGCGAGCGCAAGATCCCGTATTTCGGCATCTGCTTCGGCATGCAGATGGCCTGCATCGAGACCGCCCGCAACCTCGCCGGCATCGACCATGCCGGCTCGACCGAGTTCGGCGCCACCGCCGAGCCTGTGGTCGGCCTGATGACCGAGTGGATGCGCGGCAACGAGCTCGAGCGCCGCGCCCAGGCCGGCGATCTCGGCGGCACGATGCGGCTCGGCGCGTATCCCGCGTCCCTCGCCGACGGCTGCCGGGTGTCGGAGATCTACGGCGCGACCGAGATCACCGAGCGCCACCGCCACCGCTACGAGGTCAACATGGCCTATCGCGAGCGGCTCGAGGCGGCGGGGCTGAAGGTCTGCGGCGTCTCGCCGGACGGCCTCTTGCCGGAGATCGTCGAGCGCGAGGACCATCCCTGGTTCGTCGGCGTGCAGTTCCACCCCGAGCTGAAGTCGCGCCCCTTCGACCCGCATCCGCTGTTCGCCAGCTTCATCGAGGCCGCGCTGGTGCAGTCGCGGCTGGTGTGAGCCTCTCGCGCGCCTCTCGCATTCTCGGGCGCTCCCGTGCTAAGAGCGACGCCCCGCAGCCCGAGACACCGCGAGCCCCGATCATGTCCGCGTCGACCGCGCCCGAGACCGCCGCCAAGCCCACGCCCCTGCGCGCGGTGCCGGCCTCCTCGCCGCTCGAGGGCGTGATGCGCCAGATCGGCCGGGCCGCTCGCGCTGCCGCGCGCACGCTCTCGGTGACGCCGGCCGCGGCCAAGGACGAGGCCCTGCACGCGATGGCCGCCGCGATCCGCGCCGACGAGGCCGCGATCCTCGCCGCCAACGCCGCCGACGTCGAGGCCGCCCGCGCCGCCGGCCAGCCCGCGTCCTATCTCGACAGGCTCGCGCTCACCCCCGAGCGCGTGGAGGCCATCGCCGCCGCCGTGGAGAGCATCGCCGCGCTGCCCGACCCCGTCGGGCGCGTGCTGGCCACCTTCGAGCGGCCGAACGGGCTCCTGATCGAGCGCGTCGCGACCCCGCTCGGCGTCATCGGCGTGATCTTCGAGAGCCGCCCCAACGTCACCGCCGACGCCGGCGCGCTGTGCCTCATGTCCGGCAACGCCGCGATCCTGCGGACCGGCTCGGATTCGATCCGCGGCGCGGGCGCGCTGGCCGCCGCCATGCGGCGTGGGCTGAAGCACGCGGGCCTGCCGGAGGACGCGATCCAGCTCGTGCCGTCGAAGGACCGCGCGGCGGTCGGCATGATGCTCGCGGGCCTCGACGGCAACGTCGACGTCATCGTGCCCCGCGGCGGCAAGAGCCTCGTCGCGCGGGTGCAGGCGGAGGCGCGCGTGCCCGTGTTCGCGCATCTCGAGGGCATCTGCCACGTCTACGTCCACGCCGCCGCCGATCTCGGGATGGCGACGGCCATCGTGACGAACGCCAAGCTGCGCCGCACCGGCATCTGCGGCGCGGCCGAGACGCTGCTCGTCGACCGGTCTTGCGCCGAGACCCATCTCGCGCCGCTCGTGACGACGCTCCTCGACGCGGGATGCGCCGTGCGCGGCGACGAGGCGACGCAGGCCGTCGACCCGCGCGTCACCGCGGCGGTGGAGGCCGACTGGCGCACCGAGTATCTCGACGCGATCATCGCCGTGCGGGTGGTGGACGGGCTCGACGACGCCATGCGCCACATCGCCACCTACGGCTCCAGCCACACGGAATCGATCGTCACCGACGACGCGGCGGCGGCGGAGCGCTTCCTCGCGCAAGTCGATTCCGCCATCGTGATGCACAACGCCTCGACCCAGTTCGCCGACGGCGGCGAGTTCGGCTTCGGCGCCGAGATCGGCATCGCCACGGGGCGGATGCACGCGCGCGGGCCGGTGGGCGTCGAGCAGCTCACCTCGTTCAAGTACCGCGTGCGCGGCACGGGGCAGACGCGGCCGTGATCCGCCTGCCGCCGGCCGCGGCCGGCATGCGCATCGGCCTGTTCGGCGGGTCCTTCAACCCGCCGCATGCCGGTCACCTGCATGTCGGGCGCATGGCGCTCCGCCGCCTGGGGCTCGATCGGCTCTGGTGGCTGGTGACGCCGGGCAATCCCCTCAAGGAGCTCGCGGGCCTGCCGACGCTGCCCGAGCGCATGGCCATGGCGAGGAAGATGGCGCGCGACCCGCGCATCGTCGTCACCGGCTTCGAGGCCGCGCTGCCCGCCCCCTATACGATCGAGACGATCCGCCTTCTGCAGCGCCGGCTGCCGGGCGTGCGCTTCGTCTGGATCATGGGCGCCGACGGGCTCGCGAGCTTCCACCGCTGGCAGGCGTGGGGCGAGATCGCCGCGCGGGTGCCGATCGCGGTGATCGACCGGCCGGGGATGACGCTGAAGGCCCCGCTGTCGAAGGCGGCGCGGGTGCTGGCGCCGGCGCGCGTGCCGGAGGGCGCGGCGCGGACGCTCGCCGGGCGGCAGGCGCCGGCCTGGGTGTTTCTCCACGGCCGGCGCTCGCCGCTGTCCTCGACGGCGCTGCGGGCGCGGGGACAGTCCGAGGTGGTGAAGACGGGGGCGTGAAAGACATCCGGTCGTTTCTTGACGAAGAATGTCCGGTGCGGCAGAGTGTTGCCATGATGTTCTAGAGCGGAGATGTCGTGATGGCGCTCGACCCGAGTTCGTTTCCTTCGGACCCGACTCGACCGGATTGGCTCGACCGCCTGGTCGCGATCGGACATGGGCCGGACGTGAAGTGCAGCTACCTCGATGACGCGACCCTGCGGGAGATTCTCGCTGAGGCCGACGTGGAGTATCGATGCGCGGAGAATGACCTGAGGCGTCGGTTCCCGGAACTGTACGGGATACGTGGCGATGCGCGCGCATGAAGAAGAAGCACGCGTCTACGACCGGTTGAATGCGATCGGATCACCGATCGCCGCGGCCGTCGCATTCGGCATGTACACGCAAGCGAAGCGGGAGTGGGTGGCCCAGTTTCGCTCGGCGGCCGGGCGCTACCCCACCGACGAGGAACTCGTCCAGTTCGTCCGCGCCCAGGGTGAGACCGCGCTGGAGGTGCTTCTCGACCATGGAAGGGCGCTCATCGGGCGCTTCGTCCGTCGGGCTGTCGTTTCCGCCCGCCCGGCGATCGTCGCCGAGGCGCTGCGCGGCGGGTTCTGGCGGGCGTTCTGGCCGTCTTTCGTGGCGACGGTGGCGTTCTCGCTCGCGCTCGCGGCGGTGGCCTTCTCCGCCGCGCTGCTGGGCTTCGGGCTGCCGGTGGCGATCTCGGTGGCGCGGGGATGAGCGGGCGCAGGGCGCGGCATCCGCGGGGTACGCAGGATCAGTCGCAGAACATCGTTGAAATCCGGGCCCATCGGGCGCACATTGGTGGCTGGCGGCAATTCCTGCCGTCGCAAGCGCAGAGAGGACATGACGCTGGCTCAAGTGTCTCCGCGAGAAGCGGAAACGGCGCCGCTTCCGAGCCGTCGCGAGGCTGAGGCTTCGATGGACGGCGCACTCCTGTCCCTGGCCAAGGATTGTCTCGACGACATGAAGGCCGAGGACGTGGTCGAGATCGACCTCGTCGGCAAGACGTCGATCGCAGACGCGATGCTGGTGGCCACGGGCCGCTCGGATCGTCACGTCAACGCGATCGCGGATCGGATCATCCAGACGCTCAAGGACAAGGGCCACGGCGCACCGCGCGTCGAGGGCATGCCCGCGTGCGACTGGGTCCTGATCGACGTCGGCGACGTCATCGTGCACGTGTTCCGCCCCGAGGTCCGCATCTTCTACAATCTCGAGAAGATGTGGGGCGCGGATCGGCCGGCCGAGCGAATCGGCGGCTGAGGAGGGCGTGCGGCTCGCGATCGTCGCGATCGGCCGCCTGAAGGCCGGGCCCGAACGCGAGCTCGTCGAGCGCTATCTCGGGCGCACCGGCGCGCTCGCCCGGACGCTCGGGCTCTCGGGCCCGGACGTCGCCGAGATCCCCGAGGCGCGGGCCCGCCGCGAGGCCGACCGGCGCGCCGAGGAGGGCGCGGCGATCCTGGCCAAGGCGGGTGATCTCGCCAAGGCGGGACTCAAGGCCGGGGAGGCGGCGCTCGTCGTGCTCGACGAGCGCGGGCGCGCCCTCGACAGCCCCGCTTTCGCCGCGCGGCTCGGCTCCTGGCGCGACGCCGGCCGGCCGGCCGCGATCTTCGTCGTCGGAGGGCCCGACGGGCTCGCCGAGGAGGTCCGGGCGCGCGCCGACCTCGTGCTCTCGTTCGGCGCCTTGACCATCCCCCATCAGATCGTGCGCGCCCTCGTGGCCGAGCAGATCTACCGTGCGTCCACCCTCCTCGCCGGGCACCCGTATCACCGCGCCGGCGACGACAAGGCCTGACGATGTCCCGCAGACGGCCGCGACCCGCCTCCGCGCTCCCGATCCTGCCGGCGCTCGCGTTGGCCGCCGGGCTCGGCTTCGTCGCCGGGCTCGCGCCCGCGCTCGCTCAGGACCCGGCGCCCGCCGTCGAGCCGGATCCCGACCGGCTCGAGAGCGAGGCGGCCGAGACCCAGGCCGAGCGCGACGCCCGGGCAGCCGAGCTCGACGATTTGCGCGCGGCTCTCGACGAGGCCGCAACCCAGCGCCGCGCGCTGGAGGAGGAGATCGCGACGCTCGCCGCCGACCGCGCCCGGCTCGCCGAGGCGCTGATCGAGACCACGGCGCGCATCCGCAGCCTGGAGGCGCGCGCCGGCGATCTGGAGGAGCGCCTGTCCGTCCTGCTGGGGTCCGAGGCGGCCATCCGCCGCTCGCTCGCGAGCCGGCGCGACGTCATCGTCGAGGTCCTGGCCGCGCTCCAGCGCATGGGCCGGCGCCCGCCGCCGGCGGTGCTGGTGCGTCCGGAGGACATCCTCGCGGCGGTTCGCACGTCGATGCTGCTCGGCTCCGTCGTGCCGGAGCTGCGGGCCGAGACCGAGGCGCTCGCCGCCGATCTCGAGGAGCTTGTGCGCCTGCGCAGCGCGATCGCGACGGACCGGGCGACGCTCGCGTCCGAGCTGGAGGCGCTGGCGCACGAGCGCGAGCGCCTGGGCGCCCTCGTCGCGGCGCGCCAGGCGCGGCTCGCGGCGGCGCGCGCGGATGCGCAGGCCGAGGCCGGGCGGATCGAGACGCTCGCGACGGACGCCGCCGATCTCGAAGAGTTGATCGCGGGGATGGAGCGCGAGATCGCCGCCGCGCGGGAGGCCGCAGCCGCCGCGCGCGCCGCGACGCAGGCGCGAATCGACGAGACGCGGGCGCGCTTCGAGGAGGCCGCCTTCCGCGATCCCGCCCGGCTCGCCCCCGCGATCTCCTTCCGCGAGGCGCGCGGATCGCTGCCACTGCCCGTCTCCGGCGAGACGCTGCGCGCATTCGGCGCACCGGACGGGTATGGCGGACGTACGCAGGGAATCTCACTTTCGTCACGAGCGGGTGAGATCGTTACCGCGCCTGCCGACGGGTGGGTGGCCTTCGCGGGACCTTTCCGGTCCTTCGAGCGTCTCTTGATCATCAACGCGGGCGAGGGCTACTATCTGCTGCTCGCGGGGATGGAGTCGATCTCCGTCGAGGTGGGACAGTTCGTGCTCGCCGGAGAGCCGGTCGGCACGATGGGCGCCACGGCGGCGCTGTCTCCGGCGGCCGGCGCGCCTGACACGACCGATCCGGTCCTGTACGTTGAGTTCAAGAAGGACGGGGGATCGATCGATCCGGCCCCCTGGTGGCAAGAACAGCAAGGCGAAGAGGTTCGCGGATAATGCGCAAGCTTTCACTCCTGATGATCGGTGCGGCGATGGGCGCCGGCGCGGCGACCGTCGTGTCGCAGCCCCAGCTGCTCTCCGGCACCAGCGCGGTCGCCGCGTCCGCCGAGACCTATCGCCAGCTGAGCCTGTTCGGCGACGTTTTCGAGAAGGTCCGCACGGACTACGTCGAGGCGCCCGAGGAAGCCGAGCTGATCCAGTCGGCGATCAACGGCATGCTCACCTCGCTCGATCCCCATTCGAGCTATCTCGATCCCAAGAGCTTCCGCGACATGCAGGTGCAGACCCGCGGCGAGTTCGGCGGGCTCGGCATCGAGGTCACGATGGAGGAGGGCCTCGTCAAGGTCGTCACCCCCATCGACGAGACCCCCGCGGCCGCCGCGGGCGTGCTCGCCAACGACCTGATCACGCACATCGACGGGGAGGAGGTCCAGGGCCTCACGCTCAACCAGGCCGTCGACCTGATGCGCGGGCCGGTCAATTCCTCGGTCGAGCTACGCATCCGTCGCGGCCTGACCTCCGAGCCCATCAACGTCTCGATCACCCGCGACATCATCCGAATTCGGCCGGTCCGCTCGCGTGCCGAGGACGACGTCGGCTACCTGCGCCTGACGCAGTTCAACGAGCAGACCTATCCGAACCTCGAGAAGGCCATCGCGGACCTCACCGACGAGATCGGCGAGGATCGCCTCAAGGGCTTCGTGCTCGACCTGCGCAACAACCCCGGCGGTCTCCTGGACCAGGCGATCATGGTCTCCGACGCGTTCCTCGACCGCGGCGAGATCGTCTCGACCCGCGGCCGCAACGCCGCCGAGACGCAGCGCTTCTCCGCCCGGTCCGGCGACCTCACGGACGGCAAGCCGATCGTGGTGCTGATCAACGGCGGCTCGGCCTCGGCCTCCGAGATCGTCGCCGGCGCCCTCCAGGATCTCGAGCGCGCCACGGTTCTCGGCACGCGCTCCTTCGGCAAGGGCTCGGTGCAGACGATCATCCCGCTCGGCGGCTCGGGTGCGCTGCGCCTGACCACGGCGCGCTACTACACGCCGTCGGGCCGCTCGATCCAGGCACGCGGCATCGATCCGGACACGGTCGTGCTGCAGCAGGTGCCCGAGGAGCTCCAGGGCCGCGATTCGGTCGAGGGCGAGGCCGGCCTGCGCGGGCACCTGGCCAACGGCGAGGAGGAGATGACGGCGTCGTCCGCCTACGTCCCGCCGGATCCTGCGGACGACGTCCAGATCAAGGCGGCGCTCGCGCTGCTGCGCGGCGAGCCGATCGAGACCGGCATCGACTCGGCGGCCCGCACGCGCGAGACCGAGACGGTTCCGAACTGACGCCGAACTCCTTCCGCCGCGCCGATCCCGGCGCGGCGTGACCATCGCGCACTCGACGGCCCGGCTCCGATGCTCGACATTGGGGCCGGGCCGTCGCGATTCGGCCCGAGCCGAGCGGGTCGGCCCATTGGAGACCGGAAACGTGTCCAGCGCGTCGGACGATCTGACGAAGCCCCTCGGGGCGGACCGGCGAGAGCGGCCGCCGTCGTGGCTGGCGCGATTGCCGCTGGCGCGGATCGCGAGCGGCGTCGCCATCGGCGGCGCCGTGTTGATCGGCGGGTATCTCGCCATCGCCGACGATCCGCTCGGCGGAGAGCCGCACGTGGTGGTCGACATCCAGGACGTCGCCGTTCCGCCCGCCGATGCGGAGGCGCCGCGCAGCGGCCTCGCGCTGATCCAGGACCTGTCGCGTCAGGGACCGTCCGCCACGGCGGTCGAGGTCGAGCGCGCTTCCGGCGTGGACGTGATGCGCCCGCAGGGCGCCTCCGACTCCAGCGCCCTGATCATCCAGGTTCCGCAGGACGGATCGGCCGCGCCGGCCCCCGTCGGTCTCGCGCCCGGCGGCCTCGCGCCCGCGCCGGATCCGCGGATCGTCGAGCGCACCCGCTACGGCCTGCTCCCGCGCATCGGCGAGGGCGGCGCCACCGCGCTTTCGGTCTATGCGCGCCCGGCGACGCCGATGGCCATGTCGCAGCGTGCGCGCGTCGCGATCCTGGTGACCGGCATGGGCATCAGCCAGACCGCGACCGCCGAGGCCATCGATCGCCTGCCCGAGGACGTCAGCCTCGCCTTCGCGCCCTATGGCGGCGATCTCGATCGGCACGTCGCGCGCGCCCGGGAGCAGGGCCACGAGGTCTTCCTGCAGGCGCCGATGGAGCCGTTCGACTACCCGGCGAGCGATCCCGGCCCCCACACGCTCACAACCCGCGCCTCCGCCGAGGACAACCGCGACCGGCTGCATTGGGTGATGGGGCGCTTCTCCGGCTATGTCGGCGTCGTCAACTTCATGGGCGCGCGGCTCACCTCCGATGCGGCGGCTCTGCGTCCGGTCCTCGCCGAGATCGGCGGCCGTGGGCTCGGCTACGTCGACGACGGAACCTCGGCGCGCACGCTCGCGCCGGGGCTCGCGGCCGAGCTCGGCCTGCCCACCGCGCAGGCGGACATCGTGCTCGACACGTTCCCCGATCCCGACCGCATCGATGCGGCGCTGGCCCAGCTCGAGGCGCTCGCCCGGGAGCGCGGCTTCGCCTTCGCTACGGCGAGCGCGCTGCCGATGACGGTGGAGCGCATCGCCGCCTGGGCTGCGCGGGCCGAGGGCCGCGGCATTCGCCTCGCGCCGGTCTCCGCCGCGCTCGCGACGCCCCGAGGAGGCTGAGATGGCGAAACGCGGCGGCGGTTCCCCCGACGGCAAATCCCCCGACGGCATGCCCCCCTACCGTCCCTGCGTCGGCGTGGCGCTGTTCAACCGCGAGGGCCTCGTCTTCGTGGGCAAGCGCACGCCCGACGCCGGGCCCGAGCACGTCGACGGACCCTACGTCTGGCAGATGCCGCAGGGCGGGATCGACCCCGGAGAGGACCCGCTCGTCGCCGCGAGGCGCGAGCTCTACGAGGAGACCAACGTGCGCAGCGTCTCGCTGCTCGCCGAGGCGGCGGACTGGTACGCCTACGACCTGCCGGGCGCGGTGGCCGCGACCGCCTGGAAGGGCAAGTGGCGCGGGCAGACCCAGCGCTGGTTCGCCTTCCGCTTCGAGGGCGACGAGAGCGAGATCGACATCGGCTCCCCCGCCGGCCACGAGCCGGAGTTCGACGCCTGGCGCTGGGAGCGGCTGGAGCGTCTGCCGGAGCTGATCATCCCGTTCAAGCGCGCCGTCTACGAGCGCGTCGTCGCGGATTTCGCGCGCTTCGCGGCCGTCTGAGGCGGCGGACGGCGACCAGCGCCGGGCGGGTGCCCCGCGAAGAACCGTTGGATCGATTGCGCGCGGCTGCGCGTTCTCGCCCTCATGAACCGCCGCCACCTCATCGTCCACGCTGCGCTCGAGCACAGCGGCGCGCTCGCCGTCCTCGCCGCCATCGCCGGCGGCCTGTGGGCCTTCATCGAGCTCTCCGAGGAGGTGCTCGAAGGCGAGACCCACGCCATCGACACCGCCATCCTGGTCGCGCTGCGCACGCCGGGCGACCTCTCCGACCCGCTCGGGCCCGGCTGGCTCGAGGAGATGGTGCGCGATTTCACCGCGCTGGGCGGAACGGGCGTCCTCACCCTGCTGACGCTGGCGGTGGTCGGCTTCCTGCTCGTGGCCAAGGCGCCGCGCACGGCGCTGGCCGTGGCGCTCGCCATCGGCGGCGGCATCCTGCTCTCGACCCTGCTCAAGAGCGGCTTCGACCGGCCGCGGCCCGAGCTCGTGCCGCACGGGAGCATGGTCTACACGGCGAGCTTTCCCTCCGGCCATTCGATGATGGCCGCGACCGTCTACCTGACCCTCGCCGCGCTCGTCTCGCGGATCCTGCGCCGCCGCCGGCTGAGGGTCTACATCGTCGCGACGGCCGTGGTGCTGACGCTCCTCGTCGGCGTCAGCCGGGTCTATCTCGGGGTGCACTGGCCCACCGACGTGCTCGCCGGCTGGACCGTCGGAGCGATCTGGGCGCTCGGCGCGTCCGTCCTGATGCTCCGGCTGCAGATTGGCCGCGCGGTCGAGGGCCCCCGCGCGACGCAACCGGAGTAGCGGCCGCCCTCAGCGCGGCGAGAGCGAGTTCACCAGCGTCCGGAAGCGCGCGTTCCAGATCTCGCGCTCATCGGCCTTGGAGACCGCCAGAGCCCGGATGAAGCCATCATCCGTGAAGCGGATGGTCTGCTGGACGACGACCGGCACGCCGGACCGCTCGGTGGCGGTGGCCACGGCCTCGTGCCAATCGTCATTGTCCTGGCGGAAGCTGTCCGACCGCTCGATGCGCACGTCGCTCAGGCCGGCGAGGCCGGTCAGCGCGCGGCGGGCGAAATCGTCCCGGCGGTCCGGCGGCGGGGAGATCGTCTGCGAGACGGCGACGATGACGATGGGCTGGTCTGCGGCCTCGACGACGTTGTCCTCGCCCTCGGTCAGGAGCACCGAATTGCCGCCGGTGACGCGCACCGGGCGAAAGCCCGCGAGGTCGCCGATCGAGAAGGGCAGGGCGCCGATCTGCTCTTCCAGGCTCGGCGGCGCGCGCAGCGAGACGGTCTCCAGCGCCGCCTCGATCGCCTGCTTGGTATAGGCGGGCTGGAGCGGCACGCGCTGGGCGATGACGATGGCGGTCTGATCCGCGCCGCGCGCGGCGACGACCCACTTGTCGACGGTGAGCGACTGCTGCAGGCGCTGCGCGCCGCGCACGAGGAAGGCCTCGGAGGCGCCCTCGACCTCGATCGGCTCTCGGTCGGCGTCGCTGAATCCCTGCGCGCCGAGGTTCTCGAGCTCGTAGCGCTCGGAGATCGCGTCCCACTCCTCGGTGGGCGCCGTGATCAGCGCGAGGAAAGTGCCGTCCTGCGGGTTCTCGAAGCCGAGGAAGCGGGTCGAGGCCTCCATGCCGGGCAGGGGCGCGACGCCGATCGAGGCGCCGGGGAGGAAGACCACCTGATCGGCGGGGCGAAGGTCGGAGGGCGGCTGTGCGCCCTGCGCCACGGCGGGAGCAGGGGCGCTCGCACCGGCTGCGAGGGCGAGGATAAGGGCCGCGGCGAGGCGCGGGGCGGCGGTGCGGAAGCGGCGCGGCGTGCGCGTCATCGGGGGAGGCCTCCCATGGGCGTGTTTCGCGTCAGCCTGACGCGGATTGGACGCCGCGTCACCCGGGCGGCGTGACCCGGCGCAGCGTCAGATTGATGCGGCCGGGCCCCTCGAGCAGCGTCGAGGAGCCCGGCAGGATGCGGTCCACCCCGTGGAAGACGAGCCGCGAGGGCCCGCCGATCACGACCGCGTCGCCCGAGGCGAGCCGAATCGAGCGCGTCGGGCTCTTGCGCTCCGTCCCGCCGAAGCGGAACACGGCGGTGTCCCCGAGCGACAGCGAGACCACGGGCGCGGCGAGATCCGCCTCGTCGCGGTCCTGGTGCAGGCCCATCTTCGCCGTGGCCTCGTACCAGTTGACGAGGCAGGCTTGCGCGGGGTGCGGATAGTCGGCGAGGGCGTCCCAGGCGGCGCGGACCATGTCCGGCATCGCCGGCCAGGGCGCGCCGGTGTCGGGATGTGTCGGCTGGTAGCGATAGCCGTCGACGTCCGAGACCCAGCCGAGCGGCCCGCAATTCGTCATGCGCACCGAGAACGGCTTTCCCGTGCGCGGCATCCGCGGGGCGAACAGCGGCGCGGCGCGCGCGATCTCGCGCAGGGCGTCGCGCAGGCGCTCCTGCGCCGCCCTGTCGAGGAAGCCGGGCGCGTGGATCAGCCCCGGCGCGAGCGCGAGGCGGCTCACGTATCGACGACCTCCTTCGAGACCACCCGCGTCGCCGCGTCGAGCCGGTAGACGAAGGGGATGCCCGTTGGGAGCTCGAGGGTCGCGACCTCCTCCGTCGTCATGCCGTCGAGCACCATCATCAGCGCGCGCAAGCTGTTGCCGTGGGCGGCGACGAGGACGCGTTTTCCCTCCATCACGCGGGGCAGGATCTCGCGGATGTAATAGGGCAGCACGCGGGCGACCGTGTCCTGCAGGCTCTCGCCGCCGGGCGGGCGGGTGGCGTAGGAGCGGCGCCACTGGAACACCTGCTCCTCGCCCCACTTCACGCGCGCCTCGTCCTTGTTCAGTCCCGCGAGGTCGCCGTAGTCGCGCTCGTTGATGGCGGCGTCGGCGATGGTCTCGAGGCCCTCCTGGCCGAGCTCGTCCAGCATGATCGTGCAGGTGCGCTGCGCCCGGCCGAGCGCCGAGGTGAAGGCGACGTCGAATTGATAGCCGCGCTCGGCGAGCCGTCGTCCGCCCATCTTCGCCTCCTCGACGCCGAGCTCGGTCAGGTCGGGGTCGCGCCAGCCGGTGAAGAGGTTCTTCTTGTTCCAGTCGCTCTGCCCGTGACGGGCGAGCACGAGGAGACGCTCCATGAGCTTGTGGTCCTTCTCGTGGTCGGGAGGTCAGGAGAGGCCGAGGACGTCGGCCATCGAGTGGAAGCCGGGCGGGCGGCCGCGGGACCAGAACGCCGCCTGGATCGCGCCCGAGGCGAAGAGCTTGCGGTCCTCGGCGACGTGGCGCAGCTCGATGCGCTCGGCCGGGCCGGCGAAGATCACGGAATGCTCGCCCACGACCGAGCCGCCGCGCAGCGTGGCGAAGCCGATGTCGCCGGGCTTGCGCGCGCCGGTGTGGCCGTCGCGCGACCGCACCGCCTTCTCGACCAGCTCCACGCCGCGCCCTTCCGCCGCCGCCTGTCCCAGCAGCAGCGCCGTGCCGGAGGGGGCGTCCACCTTGTTGCGGTGGTGCATCTCGAGCACCTCGACGTCGAAATCCGGCCCGAGCGCGGAGGCGACCTTGCGGGCGAGGCTCGCGAGCAGGTTCACGCCCATGGACATGTTGCCGGACTGCACGATGCAGCAGCCCCCCGCCGCCGCGCGCAGCGCCGCGAGATCCTCCGCCGTGAGTCCCGTCGTCCCGATCACGTGGGCGATCCCGCGCTCGGCGCACAGGCGCGCCACCGCCTTCGTCGCCTCGGGCGCGGTGAAGTCGATCACGGCCTCGGCGGCGTCGATCGCGACGCGCGGATCGTCGACGATCGCGACGCCGAGCGCCGGCAGGCCGGCGATCGCGCCCGCGTCCCGGCCGATCGCGTCCGAGCCCGCCCGCTCGGACGCGCCGCAGAGCACGCAGCCGTCGGTCTCGGCGATCGTCTGGATCAGCATCCGGCCCATCCGGCCGGCGGCGCCGACCACGGCGAGTCGCATGTCGCTCATCGAGAAGCCTCCCTCGCTGGTCGCGGGTATAGGACGCCCGCGCGCGGAGGGGAAGCCTCGGCGCGCGATCGGCGTTGGAGCACCTCGCTACAGAACCTTCGCCATCGCGCACCGGCGCGCCGGATCGTGCCCGGCGGCTTCCTCCTTGGCGAGCACCTGCGCGAGCCCCGGCGGCAGGCCCTCGCGCTGGAGCTCGACGAAGCCGAGCCTGGAATAGAACGGCTTGTTCCAGGGCAGATGGCGGTCCGTCGTCAGGATCACCGCCGGGATGAAGGCCCAGCGGCCGAAATCGATCGCGGCCGCCATCAAGGCGAGCCCCAGCCCGCGGCGCTGATGCGCGGCGGCGACCGAGATCTCGTGGACGTAGAGGTAGCCGTCGAGGTCGCCGGCGGCGAGAAAGCCCACGGGCGCGTCGTCGCGGTCGGCCGCGATCCAGAGCGTGCCCGCCTGCCGGCAGAGGTCGAGGGCTTCCGGCGGCGTCGCGGTCATCTCGCCGCGATAGCCGGAATCGACGCCCTCGAAGATCCGCGCGGCGGAATCCTCGACGGCGGGCAGGAGCGGCACGTCCGCCTCGCGGGCATGCCGGATCGCGTAGCCCGGCGCCGGATCAACCCTCACCGGGCTGGGGCCCGTCGTAGCCCTCGACCACGATGAGGTCGATCACGGCCCCGCCCTTCTGCTCGGCAAGCGCCTCCTGGTACTCGGGCGAGTGCCAGCAGTCGCGGGCGGCCTGGTAGGAGGGGAACTCGATCACGACGTTGCGCGAGCGCGCCGCGCCCGCCACCGTCTCGAAGGTCCCACCGCGCACCAGGAAGCGCCCGCCGTACTTCGCGAAGGCGATGCCGTTCTTGGCGACGTAGTTCTTGTAGGCGTCGGCGTCGTTCACGTCGACGCGGGCGACCCAGTATCCCTTCGCCATCACTCGGCTCCCTCGACGATGACCATGTCCGCGATCCCGGCGCCCTCGCGCTTGGCCTTGGCCGCCTGGTACTCCGGCGAGTTGTAGTATTCCTCCGCCCGCTCCATCGACTCGAACTCGATGACGACGTTGCGCGGCCGGCCCTCGCCCTCCATCACCTTCATCGCCCCGCCGCGCACGATCGGGCGGCCGCCGTACTTGCGGATCGCCTCGGTCGCGCCCTTGGCGTACTCGGCGTAGCGCTCCGGATCGGTGACGGTGACGCGGGCGATGAAATAGGCCTTGGGCATGGGCGGGTTCCTCCGTCGCGGTTCGCGAACTCTTCGGCGTTCGCCATCGTATCGACGATGGCGCCACCCGGCGCAAGAGAGAGGCGCCGACGATGACGAAGGCCGCGACGGTCTCCCCTCTCCCCGGTGGATAGCCGGTTCACACACCTTACCGCGTCGTCGGAAGCTCTGCGCGAGGGACCGGGGTGCTCTCCTTCCCTGTAGGGGAAGGTGGCTCGGCGAAGCCGAGACGGATGGGGCGCGGAGCGAAGCGACGCGTTCCGCGAAGCGGAAACGGGGACGGGCGCGTCCTCTCCGGCTCGCCCATGGTCGCCCGCTTCGGCTCCGCCGAACACGCCTGTCGGCGTGCCCCATCCGTCTCGCCGCTGCGCGGCGATCCACCTTCCCCTACAGGGAAGGAAAGCGTGGCTCGCGACCACCCGAAGGAGTCGTAGCTTGCGACGAGGGTGGGCGTCCCTAGACCGCCCCCGCCATCTCCGCCAGGATCGCCTCGGCCGCGGCCCGCGGATCGTCCGCCTGGGTGATCGGGCGGCCCACCACGAGGTGGTCGGCGCCGGCGGCCAGCGCCTCGGCGGGGCCCAGCACGCGCTTCTGGTCGCCGGCGGCGGCGCCGGCGGGGCGGATGCCCGGCGTGACGATGAACGTGTCGGGGCCGACGATGGCGCGCACCCGCGCCGCCTCCGCCGCCGAGGCGACGATGCCGTCGATCCCGATTTCCCGCGCCTGCTCGGTGCGGCGCGCGACGAGGCTCGCGACGTCGCCGGCGAAGCCCGCCTCGGCGAGGTCCGCGTCGTCCCAGGAGGTCAGCACCGTGACGGCGAGGATCTTCAGCCCCCCGTCGCCGCGCCCGGCGACCGCCGCCCGCATGGTCTGGGGATAGGCGTGCACGGTCAGCAGGTCGACGCCCATGGCGGCGGCGGCCGCGACGCCTTCCTCCACCGTATTGGCGATGTCGTGGAGCTTGAAGTCGAGAAACACCTTCTTGCCCGCGTCGACCAGCTCGCGGGCGAAGCCGAGCCCGCCGGAGAAGCCGAGCCGGTAGCCGATCTTGTAGAACCGCCCCGGCTCGCCGATGCGCTCCACCAGCGCGCGGGCGTCCTCCACGGACGGAAGATCGAGGGCGACGATCAGGCGCTCCTCCAGCGGGATGGCGGCGCGGGTCACGGCAGGCTCTCCTCGTCGGGCTCGATGGTGGGGGCGGCGGACGGCTTCGTCTTCTTCGCCTTCGGCTCGGGCGTCTTGTCCGGGTAGCGGCACAGGTCGGCGATGACGCAGCGCCAGCACTCCGGCGTGCGCGCCTTGCAGACGTAGCGCCCGTGCAGGATCAGCCAGTGATGCGCGTTGCGGCGGAATTCCTGGGGCACGATCGGGGTGAGCGCCGCCTCGATCGCGTCCGTGGTGCGGCCGTAGGCCAGCGGGATGCGGTGGGAGACGCGGAAGATGTGGGTGTCGACCGCGATCGTCGCCTCGCCGAAGGCGACGTTGACGACCACGGCCGCGGTCTTCTTGCCGACGCCCGGCAGGTTCTCCAGCACCGCGCGCGAGGGCGGCACCACGCCGCCGTGCTCCTCGACCAGGATCCGCGAGAGCGCGACGACGTTCTTCGCCTTGGCGTTGAAGAGCCCGATCGTCTTGATGTGCTCCTTCACGCCCTCCTCGCCGAGCGCCAGCATCGCCGCGGGCGTGTCCGCCACCGCGAACAGGCGGCGCGTCGCCTTGTTGACGCCCGCGTCCGTCGCCTGGGCCGAGAGCACCACGGCGACGAGGAGCGTGAAGGGGTCGGTGTATTCCAGGTCCGAGCGGGGATCGGGATTGGCGGCGCAGAGGCGGCGGAAGATCTCGTGGCGCGTCGGCGCGTCCACGGGCTCGGGCGGCTTCTTCGGCAGCCTGCCGGCGAACTTCGCGGCCGGCCTGGCGACCTTCGGCTTCGCCTTCGTGCGGGCCTTCGCAGCGACGCGCGCGGTGGGGCGCTCCGCGTCGGGAGCGACGGGTGCGGCGTCTGGGCTCGCCTTCGAGGAGTTTTTCCGGGGCACGGGCGCTTCCGAGATGGACCTCGCGCGTTATACTCTCCGAGACGACGACGGCAAGGCGTTCCCCCGATGCCAGACTTGACAGAAACCGCCGGCCAGGATCGCGACGATCCCCTGTTCTCGGCCGTGATCACCCCGCACCGCTCCCTCGCGCCTTCGGGCGCGCGGCTCGTCGTCGTGCTGTGCTGCCTCGCGGCGGTGGGGTCGAGCATTCCCTTCATCGTGCTCGGCGCCTGGCCCGTGGCGGGCTTCCTCGGCCTCGACATCGTCGCGCTCGCGATCGCCTTCCGGGCGAGCTTCCGTTCGGCGAAGAGCGTCGAGGAGGTGATCCTGTCCCCCGTCGACCTGCTGCTGCGCCGGGTGTCGCATCGCGGCGAGCGCTCGGAGCGCCGCTTCAACCCGCTGTGGACGAAGCTCGACCGCGAGCACGACGAGGATTACGGCCTGATGGGGCTCGCCCTCGTCTCCCGCGGCGAGCGCGTCGTCATCGCCCGCGAGCTCTCGCCGCACGAGCGCGAGAGCTTCGCGGACGCCTTCGGGGACGCGCTCGCGCGGGTGAAGCGGGGGCTGTGAGGCTCGCCTCAGCGCGAATCGCGCTTCGCCTGCGCCACCGCTCCGGCCTTGCGCTGGCGGCCGCGCTCCATCGGACGCATCAGGGCCTCCCGGCGCCGGCTGGCGACGTCCCGCATGCCCTGGTGCGCACGGCGCGCGTTGTCCGGCGCGGCCTTAGACTCGGCCTGCTTCATCGCCAGCGCGGCGCGCGCACGCTCCACGTGCTCGACCTTCGCCCGCATCGTGCGGCGGCGCTCGAACTCGCTGTTGAGGCGACGCACCGCCATGGCGAGCACCGCGAGCTTGCTCTGCGAGCCCTTGTCCTCGCGCGCCGGGCGCGCACCCTTCGGAGCGGCCTTGCCCCGGATCTCCCGGCGCTGGCGGCGCGCTTCGTCCTTCGCGCGGTCCCGGCGCTCGCGCACCCGCGACAGCAGGTCCGCGAGGTCCGCATCGGCGAGGTCCTGGACCTCCGGATGGTGGGACTTCGCCACGAGCTCGCGCTCGTCCGAATCGAGAACGCGATCTTCCTGCGTACGGGTTATAGCCATGTGGGGTCGCTCCTGTGTCGGCTCGTAGTACGTCCGGCCAAGTCGTCCTTCGCCTTAGGGGCAGCGGGCCACGAGGTCAACGCGAGGCCGCGGCTTCTCTCGATCGAGGCTGCTGACGCGGCGTTTTCGGGTGTCGCCTACGCCTGCGCGGCCGTATCTTCGGCTCATCCGCCCACGGAGTGAGACATGCTCGAGATCGCCCGCACCATCGCCGCCGAGGATGCCCGAGAGTCCGCCGGGGTCATGTCGCCCGTGACGCTCTGCGCCGATTACGACGTGGTGCGCCGGATCATCGCCTACATCTCTCAGAACTGGCGCGACCAGCCCTCGCTCGAGGACATCGCCGATCACGTCGGGCTCTCGACGAGCCACGTGCACCACCTGTTCCGGCGCTGGGCCGGGCTGTCGCCCAAGGGCTTCCTGCAGGCGATCACGCTCGACAACGCCAAGCGGCTCCTCGCCTCGTCGGCCAGCGTGCTCGATGCGACCTACGAGGTGGGGCTGTCGGGCCCCGGACGACTGCACGACCTCTTCGTCACCCACGAGGCGATGACGCCGGGAGACTACAAGAGCAAGGGCGCCGGGCTCACGCTGTCCTACGGCTATCATCCCTCGCCGTTCGGCGAGACCATCGTGGTCGCGACCCCGCGCGGGCTCGCCGGGCTCGGCTGGGTCGACGACGGGGACCGCGCCGGCGCGCTCGCCGACATGACGCGCCGCTGGCCGGCGGCGACCTACGTGCAGGACCAGGAGGCCACCGCGCCCTACGCCGCGCGGGTCTTCGAGGACGCCCGCTGGCGCCCCGACCAGCCGCTCAACGTCGTCCTGATCGGCACCGATTTCGAGGTGCGCGTCTGGCGCACCCTGCTCGGCATCCCGCTCGGGCGCGCGACCACCTATTCCGCCATCGCCGAGCGCCTGGGCAACCCGAAGGCCTCCCGCGCGGTGGGCGCGGCCGTGGGACGCAACCCGATCTCCTTCGTCGTCCCCTGCCACCGCGTGCTGGGCCGCTCCGGGGCGCTCACCGGCTACCATTGGGGCCTCACTCGCAAGCAGGCGATCCTCGGCTGGGAGGCGGGCAAGGGGGAGGGCGCGGGCGAGGGCGGCTGAGCGCGCGTCGGCCCTCGCGCGATCAGCCGGCGGCGAGCGCCTCCGCCCGCCGGCCGACCGCCGGGGAGAGGCTGTCCAGCCCCTCCGCCGCCATGCGCTCCACCAGTCGGCGCTTGATGTCGGCCACGAGCCCGGGCCCCTCGTAGATCAGCGCCGTGTAGAGCTGCACCAGGCTCGCGCCCGCCTCGATCTTGGCGAAGGCGGTCTCGGCCGAGGCCACCCCGCCGACGCCGATCAGCGGCAGGCGGTCGCCGATGCGCAGGCGCGCCTGCGCCAGCATGCGGGTCGAGAGGTCGAAGATCGGGCGTCCCGAGAGCCCGCCGGCCTCCCGCGCCAGCGCCGTCTCGCGCAGGGTCGCGGGACGGGAGATGGTGGTGTTCGAGACGATCAGCCCGTCGAGCCCGCGCCTCAGCGCGGTGGCGGCCATGGCGTCGAGCGCGTCGAGCGCCAGGTCCGGGGCGATCTTGAGCAGCAGCCGCGTGCGCGCGCCCGAGACCGCGTCGGCGCGGTCGCGCGCCTCGACGGCGCGGGCCAGGAGCTCGTCGAGGAAGGTCTCGCCCTGCAGGTCGCGCAGGCCCGGCGTGTTGGGGGAGGAGACGTTGATCGTCAGGAAATCCGCGAGCCCCGCGAGCCCGGCCACCAGCGTCGCGTAGTCGGCGATCCGATCCGCGCTCTCCTTGTTGGCGCCGAGATTGACGCCGATGATCCCCGTCCCGCCCGGCCCCGCCGCGGCCTTGCGTGCGCGCAGGCGCTCGCGGCAGCGCGACAGGCCGTCGCTGTTGAGCCCGAAGCGGTTGATCACCGCCTCGTCGGCCTCGAGCCGGAAGACGCGCGGGCGCGGGTTCCCCGCCTGCGGGCGCGGCGTCACGCCGCCGAGCTCGACGAAGCCGAAGCCGAGCGCGAGCAGCTTGTCGGGGACCTCGCATTGCTTGTCGTAGCCGGCGGCGAGCCCCACGGGATTGGGGAACGACAGCCCCATCGCATCCACCCGCAGGCGCGGGTCGTCGGGCGTGGCCGTGACCGCCGGCGCCATCGACAGCGCGCGGATCGTCAGCTGATGCGCCGCTTCCGGATCGAGCTTGTGCAGGACCGGTCGCAGGAAGGAGAAGGCGCCGCGGATCATGCGCGGTCGTCCGGCAGGAGGCCGGCGAAGTCGTGGGCGCCGTCGGCTCCGCGCGGCAGCGGCGCGGCCGAGACGACGGCCGAGAGCGGGAGGGGCCCGTAGAGGTGCGGGAACAGCGCGCCCCCCCGCGAGGGCTCCCAGCGCAGCGCCTCGCCCAGCGCGTCCGCGTCGACGGCGAGGAGGAGGAGATCGTCCTGCCCCGCGAAGTGCCGGGCCGCGGTCTCGCGCGCCTGATCCGCGGTGGAGAAATGGATGAACCCGTCCGCGTGGTCGACGGGCGCGCCCTCGAAGACGCCGGCGGCCTTCGCCGCCTCCCAGAGCGGGCGCGGGGCGATCTTGTAGACGAGGCTCATCGGGCTCCTCCGGGGCATCGATATCCGGCCCGATCCTTAGGCCCGGCCGCGACCGGCCGCAAGCCGACGGGCGCGCCGGATGGAACCGGGTGCGCCCGCGATGTTTGTCTGTCCCATGGGCCGGGGTCATTCCTAGGCTTGGGTTTACGGTCACAGGAACGAGGTGCTCCATGCTCACGCATGGCCAGATCTGGATGGCGATCGACCGACTGGCGGAACGCTACGGCCTGACCGCGTCCGGCCTGGCGCGACGCGCGGGGCTCGACGCGACGAGCTTCAACAAGTCGAAACGGGTGAGCCCCGACGGCCGCGAGCGCTGGCCGTCGACGGAGTCGATCGCCAAGGTGCTCAACGCCACGGGCGCGAGCCTCGACGAGCTCGTGGGGCTGATCGAGCCCGGCGAGGCGCATCGCGGCGCGACCGTGCCGCTGGTCGGCCTGCGCGAGGCGGGCGCGCCGCCGCTCTTCACCGACGACGGCATGCCGTCCGGCGCGCGCTGGGACGAGATCGAATTTCCGGACGTCGGCGGCGACAAGATCTTCGCGGTCGAGGTGTCGGGGCGGGAGCTCGAGCCGCTCTATCGCGACGGAGACGTGCTGATCGTCTCCCCGACCGCCGGGCTGCGCAAGGGCGACCGCGTGCTCCTGCGCACCACGGACGGCGCGGTGACGGCGCGGCAGCTGGTGCGCAAGACGGTGCGCAGCGTCGAGCTGAAGGCGCTGACCGACGCGGACGAGGAGGCCGGTCTGCCTGTCGGGGACGTGGCTTGGATGGCGAGGATCATGTGGTGCAGGCAATGACATGAATCATCTGCCGGCGGCCCGCCTTCGCCAGGAGGCGCACGGGGCGACGCACGCGCTCCTCTCCATACTGCGCGCCGCCGCGCCCTCCGGCTCGCTCGAAGCCGTCAACTGAGCGTCGGGCGCGGATCCGGCCGCCCGGCCGTGCTCAGAGCTTGTAGGCGGTGCGGAAGCCGCCCCAGTGGCGCCCGTCGACGCGGATGGGGGCATCGACCTCCTGCATCATCACCATCTTTCCGCCGCCCATGTCGCGGGAATAGGCTTGTACCAGGAAGGGGCGCGTCGAGCGCGCGGCGGCGATGCCGGCGCGGTCGTCGAAGATGCGCCGGTCCCGGCAATTGGCGGCGTTCCAGACCGGGTCGTTCGGCCGCTGGGGCTGCGCGTAGACCTTGTTGTGGATCGGGATGTAGCCGTTCCGGTCGATCGCCAGGCAGAAGGCCATGCGCTTGTCCGACGCGAGGAGCGGCTCCAGGATGCCCGGCAGGATCTCCGACAGGACCGGCCGCGCGCGCGTCTCGAACTGCTGCGGGTTCGTGCCGGGTATCGGCCTGTAGTCGACGTCGAACAACGCCTCGCGCGACAGCCGGCCCGAGGCGAGCGCCGCCTCCATCGCCGCCGTGACCTTCGCCGCCGCCTCGCGGGCGCGGTCGATCAGCGGGCGGAACTGCGCCTCCACGGCCGCGACCGCCTCTGCGATGCGCGCCTGCGCGGAGGGGTCGGGATCGGCGAAAGCGCAGTGCAGCCCCATGGCGCTGATGCCGGCCACGCGGGCGGGCACCTGGCCGATGCCCTCGATCTCGAGCACGACCCGCGCGCCTTCCGAGAGCCCGTGGCGGGCGGGCGTCGCGAGGAGGGCGCCGCCGAGCGAAAGATCGATCGTCTTCGTCACCGCGTCCGCGCCGGCCCCGGAGAGCCGCGCGCGACGCTCGACGGGGAAGCGGTCGTGGGCGCGCCGGTCGCCGATCTCGCTCTGGCGGACGACTGCGACGAAGCGACGGGCGAGGCCCTTGGCGCCCTCGTCGGCGCGCGATGCGCTGGCGCGGGCCTCCTCCGCGCGCACGCTCGCGGCCTCGGCCGCCTGCTCGATGCCGCGGGCGCGCTCGCCGACGTCGCCGACGCTGTCGGAGGCCTGCGCGGCGCGCCGCGCCACCTCCTCGATGGCGCGGTTCTGCTGGTCCACCGTGTCGCGCACGGTCTGGAACACCGGCTGCACCTCCTCGATGGCGCCGGCCACGCGCTCGACGGCGTCGATCGAGGAGACCGCGCTCTCGCGCAGCGCGTCGATGCGCGTGCGGATGTCGCCGGCGGCGTTGCCGGTCTCGACCGAGAGCGCCTTCACCTCGGCGGCGACGACGGCGAAGCCCCGGCCAGCCGGCCCGGCGCGGGCCGCCTCGATCGTGGCGTTGAGCGCGAGCAGGTTCGTCTGGCGCGCCACCGCGGCGATGGTCTCGACGATGGTGACGATCTCCTGGGTCGCCTGCGAGAGCGTCGCGATCAGATGGTTGGCGTCGCGCGCGAAGCCGACCGCGTCCCCGATGCGCCCGTCGGCCTCGTCCATGGCGGAATTGATCGCATCCACGGTGCCGGCGAGCTCGCCGGTCGCCGTGGCCAGCGCGCGGGTCTCCTCGCGCGCGGCGTCGCTGGCGCCGGCGAAGCCGTGCATCTCCTCGCCGATCCGGCCGAGCCCGTCCTTGACCGCGCTCGCCGCGGCGCTGGCGTCCGCGATGGCGGCGCCGACGCCGCCGATGGCGCGCAGGACGTCGGCTTCCAGAACGTCCACGATCTCGCCGTCGAGCGCGGCGGCCGCCTGCGCCTGCTGGGATGCGGGCGCCTCCTGCGGACGGGCAGGTTCTGCGACGGCCGGGGCGGCCTTCAGGAATCCGAGCACGGGTCACCTCGCGAAAGAACGATCACGGTGAGGATCGTCGCATTATTTTAAGGCGTGCTTAATCACGCAGCCTTTTTTCGACTTTCCGCCCCGGAAGCCGCAGTGTCCGTACCGTGACGAAGCGCGCAGCCGGAAGTCGCGTCGCACACGCTTGCGCCCGCTCGACGAGACAGGGCGAACGCCTTAACTGAGAATCGGGCGCTCCCGCCCCGCCCACGACCGGACCGGATCTCTTGCTCGCCTCGGCCACAGCGAAGGACAACAGCCGCGGCATCCTCGCGATGCTCGTGGGCATGGGCCTGTTCGTGCTCAACGATGCGTTGATGAAGCTCGCCGCCGCCTCGTTCCCCACGAGCCAGATGATGGCCGTGCGCGGCGTCTTCGCGGCGGCCCTCGGGCTGTGCCTCGTCCTCGCCATGGGGGAGGGCCGCCACCTGAAGCGGCTCGCGCAGCCCTTCGTGCTCGGCCGCGCGCTGATCGAATCCGTGGTCGCTTTCCTGTTCATCACCGCCCTGGCGACCGCGCCGCTCGCGGACCTGACCGCCATCCTGAACGCGACGCCGATCCTCGCCACCGCGATCCTCGTCGTGTTCGGGCTCGAGAAGGTGGGGTGGCGGCGCTGGGCTGCGATCCTGGTCGGCTTCGCGGGCGTGCTGCTGATCGTGCGCCCGGGACCCACCGGCTTCGACACGAGCGCGCTCCTCGCGCTCGGGGCGGCCGCGCTGATGGCGGTTCGCGATCTGGTCACCCGGCTGATTCACGCCGACACGCCCTCGACCGTCGTCGCGCTCGGCACCACGTCGACGGTCGGCGCGATGGGCTTCGTGCTCGCCGGCGTCACCGGCGAGGCGTGGCAGCCGGTGCTGCGCCCGCAGACGCTGATCCTCGTCGGCGCGGCGGCGCTCGTCGTGGCGGCCAACATCGCCGTCGTGATCGCCTTCCGGCGCGCCGACATCTCGGTCGTCTCACCCTTCCGCTATTCCTCGGTGCTGCTCGCGCTGGTGATCGGCTTCGTCGTCTTCGGCGATTTCCCCGACGCCGTCGCGCTCGCGGGCTTCGCCCTCGTCGTCGGCGCGGGGCTCTACGCGTGGCATCGCGAGCGCATACGACAGCGCGACGCGCGCGCGGATGCGCGAGGCGGGGATGTCAGGGACGGGGGCGCCGCATGACCGCGCCACGCCGCCCGCCGCTGGCGATCCTGGTCGCCGTCTCGGCGCTCCAGCCCTTCGCGCTGAACGTGCTCGCGCCGGCGACGCCGGGCCTGTCGCGCGCGCTCGGCGTCGACTACGCCACAGTGCAGCTGACGCTCACCATCTACCTCGTCACCGTCGCCGTGACGCAGCTGTTCGTCGGGCCGATCTCGGATCGGATCGGGCGCAGGCCCTGCATCCTCGCGGGGGCGGTGCTCTTCCTCGCCGGCTCGATCCTGGGCGCCTTCGCCCCGAACATCGAGACCCTTCTCGTCGCGCGCGCCATCCAGGCCGCGGGGGGCGGAACCTGCTTCGCCCTCGCCCGCGCCGTGGTGCGCGACACCGCCTCCAAGGACGAGAGCGCGAGCCTGATCGGCTACATCACCATGGCGATGGTGGTCTCGCCGATGATCGCGCCGCTGTTCGGCGGCTTCCTCGACGCGCGCTTCGGCTGGCGCGCGATCTTCGTCGCGACCGCGATCCTGGCTGCCGGGGTGACGGTCGCGGCCTTCATGCTCCTGCGCGAGACCGCGCCCCGTGGCACGGCCACGTCGTTCCTCGGAACGATCCGCGGCTTCCCGATCCTGCTCGGAGACCCCCTGTTCGTGACCTATACGGCCGCCCTGTCGTTCACCTCGGCGGCATTCTTCGGCTTCATCGCCGGCGCGCCCTTCGTCGTGGTCGAGACGATGGGCCGGTCCGCCGACGTGTACGGCGCCTACTTCATCCTGAGCGCGGGCGGCTACATGCTGGGCAACTTCCTGACCGGGCGCTTCGGCAGGCGGGTGGGAACCGAGCGGCTGATCCTGATCGGAACCGCCGTCTCCGTCCTCTCGACCGCGATCGCCGTCGGCTTCGCCCTCGTCGGCCCGTGGGTCCCCGCGACCCTGTTCCTGCCCTTGATGCTCAATGCCGTCGCGAACGGCTTGACGATCCCCGGCGCGACGGCGGCGGCCCTGTCCGTGCGCCCCGATCTCGCCGGGACGGCGGCCGGTCTCGCCGGCTCGGCGCAGCTCGGCACCGGCGCGCTCGCCGCCTTCGTGGTGGGCGATCTCGTCGTGCGCTGGGCGCCCTGGCTCGTCGTGATCATGCTGACCGTTACGACGATCGGCTTCCTCGCCTGCCTCGCCGCGCGCTGGGTAGAACTTTCCCGAGCTTGGCCGTCGAGCCCCCGAGGTTCGGAGTAGGACTACTCGCCCAAAGCGAAGCGCAGGGAGGCCGCGCGTTCCTCCTCCGCCTGCTTGAGCAGGGCTCTCGCCTCGTCGGCCTCGCGCTGGCGGTTCCACATCGCGGCGTAGACGCCCTCGGCGTCTAGAAGTTGCGCGTGCGAGCCGCGCTCGACGATCTCGCCCTTGTCGAGGACGATGATCTCGTCGGCACCGACAACCGTCGACAGCCGGTGGGCGATCACCAGCGTCGTGCGCCCGCGGCTCACCCGGTCGAGCGCGTCCTGGATCTCCTTCTCGGTGAAGGTGTCGAGCGCCGACGTCGCCTCGTCGAGGAGCAGGATCGGCGGGCTCTTGAGGATGGTGCGGGCGATCGCCACGCGCTGCTTCTCGCCGCCCGAGAGCTTCAGCCCGCGCTCGCCCACCGGCGTGTCGTAGCCCTCCGGCAGGCTCTCGATGAAGCTGTCGATCTGCGCGAGCCGGGCCGCCTCGCGGACCTCCTCGTCGGTGGCGTCCCAGCGCCCGTAGCGGATGTTGTAACCGATCGTGTCGTTGAACAGCACCGTGTCCTGCGGGACCATGCCGATCGCCGCGCGCAGGCTCTCCTGGGTGACCTCGGCGATGTTCTGGCCGTCGACGAGGATGCGCCCGGCCTGCGGCTCGTAGAAGCGGAACAGGAGCCGCGAGATGGTCGACTTGCCGGCGCCCGAGGGGCCGACGATGGCGATCTTGCGGCCCGCCGGCACCTCGAAGGAGACGCCCTTGAGGATCTGGCGGTTCGGGTCGTAGGCGAAGCGCACGTCCTCGAACGTGACGACGCCCTCGCTCACGCGCAGGGCCGGCGCGCCCGGCCTGTCCTGGATCTCCGCGTCGCGGTCGAGGATGCCGAACATGTCGGAGATGTCGATCAGCGCCTGCTTGATCTCGCGATAGACCATGCCCATGAAGTTGAGCGGGATGAAGAGCTGCACGAGCAGCGCGTTGACCAGCACGAAATCGCCGATCGAGGCGTCGCCGGCGATGATGTCCTGCACGGCGAAGACCATCACCGTCGCCATGCCGATGGTGAAGATCGCCGCCTGCCCCGCGTTGAGGAGCGCGAGCGAGGTGTAGGTCTGCACCGAGGCGTGCTCGTAGCGTGCCATCGAGCCGTCGTAGCGGGCCATCTCCCGGCGCTCGGCGCCGAAATACTTCACCGTCTCGAAGTTGAGGAGCGCGTCGATCGCCTTGGTGTTGGCGTCGGTGTCGCTCTCGTTCATGCGCTTGCGGATCGCGATCCGCCACTTCGTCGCGTAGTAGGTGAAGGCGAGGTAGGCCGCCACCATCACCAGCACGACGGCCGAGTAGGCGAGGTTGAACTGCCAGGCCAGGATCCCGAGCACGAGCACGAGCTCGAGGATGGTCGGGATCAGGGTGAGGATCATCAGCCGCGTCAGGTCCTCGATCGCGGAGCGGCCGCGCTCCAGCACGCGGGTGAGGCCGCCGGTCTTGCGCTCGAGGTGGAAGCGCAGCGACAGCGAATGCAGGTGCGCGAACAGCTGCGAGGCGATCTTGCGCACCGCATGCATCGCCACCTTCGCGAACACGCCGTCGCGCATCTGGGTCAGGACCGCCATCAGGATGCGCACGAGCCCGTAGAGCACCGTGAGCAGGATCGGCGAGGCGAACAGCCAGGCCCAGGCCGGTCCGAAGGGGGTCTCGGTCGCCTCCGACGCGCCGGTGACGGCGACGAGCGCGTCCGTCGCCCATTTGAACGTGAACGGCACGAGCATCGTCACGCCCTTCGCCACGGCGAGCAGCAGGAAGGCGAGGAAGATCCGCCGCTGCAGGTCGACGCGCCCGTGCGGCCAAAGGCTCGGCCACAGGCGTGAGAAGGTGCCGATCAGGCTGGCTTCCTCGCCGCTGCGGGTGGCGGAGGTCTGGGTCTTCTCTGGTGGCATGCCGGGCTTTTCGGTTCTCGAACGGTGCCGCACCTATATGGCGGCTGACGCACGGGAAATCACCCCCGCATGCGCGCAGCGACGAATCGCGCCCGGCGAAAGGCGTCAGCGCTCCGCCGCGTCCTCCAGGGCCGCCTCGCCGGGCAGGACGAAGATCTGGCCCGGGAAGATCAGGTTCGGATCGCGGATCTGCTCCTGGTTGGCGTCGAAGATCACCGTGTAGCGAACGCCCGCGCCGTAGACGCGCCGCGAGATCCGCCAGAGACTGTCGCCGCGCGAGACCAGCGCGGTGTTCACCGCGGGGATCGTGAGCGTCGCCTCGCGGGCCGGCTCGGTCTCGACCGCGTCGGCGGCGGCGACGTCGACCGCCTGCGCGGGAGCGTCCGCCGCCGGAACCGGCGCCTCCCGGCTCGGCGCCTCCCGGCTCGGCGCCTCCGCATCCTGCGCCTCCTGGCCGGGCGCGACCGCGGCGACCTGCGTTTCCGGCTCGGCGAGTTCCGTCTCGCCCTCCGGCGCCGCGGCCGCGGACGCAGCCGGCTCCGGCGCGGCTTCGGCGAGCGCCTGCGGCATCTCGAACTCCACCTCGGCGCGGGACAGAACCGCCCCGTCGCGCGGGTCGATGTCGTCGAGGCGCACGCGGTAGACGCCCGGGCGCACGCCGCGGCTGATCGCGAAGGAGATCGTCCCGGCAGGGTCGGCGGAGGCGCGGCCGACGAAGGTCTCGTTGAGGTAGAGCCGGACGCTGGCGCTCGGCGCGCCCTCTCCCGAGACGTACAGCCCGCCGCCGGTCTCGGCTTCCACCGTGGCGACGCGGATGGAGCGGCGGTCGACGACCGGCCCGGCGGCGTCGGCCCGGGCCACCATGGTCTGTTCCGGCTCGACGGACGTCTCCGCGACCGCCGCGGGCGGTGCGTCGTCGGGGAGCGGCGCCGGCGCGGCCTCCGGCGCGATCTCGACGACCGGCGCAGGCGATTCGGCAGCCGTCGGCGCCGGTCCGGGCGCGGGATCGGGGCGCGAGAGGATGCGGGTCGGGGCGTCCGGCGCGGCGAGCGCGACGATCGGGGCGGCGGCGCGGCCCTCGTCGACCACCACCGTCACGCTCTCGCGGGAGCGCTGGGGCGTGGTGTCGCCGTCGCGCACCTGGAGCGCGATCTCGTGCGCGCCCGGCGGCAGCGGCGGGGGAACGAAGGCGAAAGCGCCCGTCGCGTCGGCGACCACGATGTCGTGGACCTCGCCGTTGCGCAGCAGCTCCACCGTCGCGCCGGCCCGCGCCCGCCCTGCGATGACGGCGTCTCCCGACGGCTCGACGCGCACGATGTCGAAGACGGCGGGATCGTCGTCGGCGACGGCCTCGCCGACGCTCGGCTCCTCGACGCTCGGCTCGGCTGCCATCGGCTCTTCGACGCGCGGCTCCTCGACGGTCTCGGGGAGGGTGCGCGTCGCATCCAGCGCGGCGACGACCCGCTCCGGCTCCGGCGCGGGCAGCGGCTCCTCGGCGGGCTGCGGCTCGGCCGCGACGGCGGTGGGGGTCTCGGCCGGCTGCTCGGGCGGCGGCGCCTCGGCGGAGGCGACGGCGGGCTCCGCCTCGATCACGGTCACGGCGTCATCGCCGCCGGGCCGGTCGTAGGCCGCGTAGAGACCCAGCGCCCCTGCGACCAGGAGCGCTACCCCTACGAGTGCGATCGTACGACGCCGTTCGACAGACACGGCCTGCCCTTTCGATTGCTCTTGACAGCGGCGGGTCCCGCCGCGGAACGATAATGCTTTCCGGCACGTCGACGGAAACCAAAAACGTGGTCCCATCAAGTGGGAATCGCAACATTTTTGAAGGGATAGCCGCGACAATGAGTCGTATTCGGTCCATCTGTGTCTATTGCGGCTCAGCTTCGGGCGGCGATCCGGCCTTCGTGGCCGCCGCCGAGGAGCTCGGCCGGGCCATGGCGGCCGCGAACGTGCGCCTCGTCTACGGCGGCGGCGCGCTCGGCCTCATGGGCGCGGTCGCCCGCGCCACCCTCGATGCCGGCGGGGAGGTGACGGGCATCATCCCCGATTTCCTCACCCAGAAGGAGAAGCTCCTCGACGGCGTGCAGGACACGATCGTCGTGCCGGACATGCACACCCGCAAGCAGCTGATGTTCGAGCGCGCCGACGCCTTCGTGGCGCTGCCCGGCGGCATCGGCACGCTGGAGGAGCTCGTCGAGCAGATGACCTGGGCCCAGCTCGGCCGCCACCGCAAGCCCATCCTGGTCCTGTCGCTGAAGGACTTCTGGAAGCCGTTGCTGACGCTGATCGCGCACATGCGCGAAAGCGGCTTCATCCGCCCCGGCTTCGAGCTGAGCTACCTCGTCGCCGAGCGCGTGGCCGACGTCATCCCCATGCTGGAGGCGGCCGCCGCCCATCGTGCGCCGGCGCAGAACGGTGAGCGGGTGGCGCAGGAGAAGTGGATCGAGCGGAAGTTCTGAGCGGGTCGGGGGGAGCGGCAAAACTCCAGATCGCGTTCGCATCGGAGACGGCCGCGCCCGAACTTCCCTCTCCCTCGTGGCCAGCCGATGCACACGTTTCCCGCGGTCTCGCACCTCCTTCGGATCGTCGCGAGCCGCAATCTCCTTCCCTGTAGGGGAAGGTGGATCGGCGCGAAGCGCCGAGACGGATGGGGCACGCCGAAGGCGTGTTCGGCGAAGCCGAAGCGGACGGCGGCGGGCGTGCCGGAGAGGGTGTGCCCGTCCCCGTTTCCGCTTCGCGGAACGCATCGCTTCGCTCCGCGCCCCATCCGTCTCGGCTTCGCCGAGCCACCTTCCCCTACAGGGAAGGAGAGCAGCCGAGGCCGCTCGCCAAGAGCCTCCGACGATGCAGCCGCGCTCTACGCCCGCGCCCCGGCCTTGAGCAGCGTGTAGTCGATCGCGTCGACCAGCGCCTCGAAGGAGGCGTCGATGATGTTCGGCGACACCCCCACCGTGGTGAAGCGCGCGCCGTCGCCGTCGCGGAATTCCACCAGCACGCGGGTGGCGGCGTCGGTGCCGCCCTGGAAGATGCGCACCTTGAAGTCGATCAGCTCGAGGCCGGCGATCGGCTCCTGGTAGCGGCCGAGGTCCTTGCGGAGCGCCACGTCGAGCGCGTTGACCGGGCCGTTGCCCTCCGCGGCCGAGATCAGCACCTCGTCGCCCACCCGCACCTTGACGATGGCCTCCGCCACCGTGGTGATCTCGCCCCGGGCGTTGAAGCGGCGCTCGACGTTGACCGAGTAGCGCTCGACCTCGAAGAAGCCCGGCACCTCGCCCATCACCCGCTTCACCAGCAGGTAGAACGACGCGTCCGCGCCCTCGTAGGCGTAGCCGAGCGCCTCCTTCTGCTTGACGACTTCCAGCATGCGGTTGAGCCGCGGGTCGTCGCGGCCGAGGTCGACGCCGATGCGCTCGAGCTCCGCACGCAAGTTCGACTTGCCGCCCTGGTCGGAGACCAGCACCCGGCGCAGGTTGCCCACCCGCTCCGGCTCGACGTGCTCGTAGGTCTTCGGGTCCTTCAGCACCGCGGAGGCGTGGATGCCGGCCTTGGTGGCGAAGGCGCTCGCGCCGACATACGGCGCGTGGCGGTTCGGCTGGCGGTTGAGCAATTCGTCGATCGCCCGAGACACCGGGGTGAGCCGCGCCAGCGCCTCGGGCGAGACGCCGGTGGCGTAGCGCCCGGCGAAATGCGGCTTCAGGGCCAGCGTGCCGATCAGCGTGACGAGGTTGGCGTTGCCGCAGCGCTCGCCGAGCCCGTTCAGCGTCCCCTGGATCTGCCGCGCGCCCGCCTCGATGGCGGCGAGCGAGTTGGCGACGGCGCAGCCGCAATCGTCGTGGGCGTGGATGCCGAGGTTCTCGCCCGGCACGATCTGCGCCACCCGCGCGACGATGTCGGAAACCTCGCCCGGCACCGTCCCGCCGTTCGTGTCGCACAGCACGACCCAGCGCGCGCCGGCTTCGTACGCCGTGCGGGCGCAGGCGAGCGCGTAGTCGGGGTTGGCCTTGAAGCCGTCGAAGAAATGCTCGCAATCGACCATCGCCTCGCGCCCGCGGGCGACCGCGGCGGCGACGCTCTCGCGGATCGAGGCGAGGTTCTCCTCGGGCTCGATCTCGAGCGCGACGCGCACGTGGTAGTCCCAGGCCTTGGCGACGAAGCAGATCGCGTCGCACTCGGCGTCGAGCAGCGCCGCGACGCCGGGATCGTTCGCCGCCGAGCGGCCGGCGCGCTTGGTCATGCCGAAGGCGGTGAAGCGGGCGCGCTCGGTGCGCTTCTCGCGGAAGAACTCGGTGTCGAGCGGGTTCGCGCCGGGGTAGCCGCCCTCGACGTAGTCGATGCCGAGCGCGTCGAGGTGGCGGGCGATGGCGATCTTGTCGGCGAGGGAGAAGTCGACGCCCGTGGTCTGGGCGCCGTCGCGCAGCGTCGTGTCGAACAGGTGGATGCGCGCGCTCATCGGCTCGTCCCTTCGCCGCCGGCGGGCGGCTCCAACGTCTTGATCATGGTGGTGTTGGCGAGCCATTGGCCCGCGCGATGCACGGTGGTGCGTTGCTGCGGCTCGTAGCCCCGGTCCATGAAGAAGGGCAGGGCGGTCTCGGAGGCCTCGACGGAGACCTTGCGCGTCCCGCGCGCGGCGGCGAGCCGCTCCAGCGCGTCGACGAGCGTGGTCGCGACGCCGCGCCCGGCCATGTCGGGGGCGACGTAGAGCATGTCGACGACCTCGTTCTTCTCGAGCGCCGCGAAGCCGACCACCTCGCCCTCGTCGGTCGCCACCAGGGTCAGCGACTTTGCCAGCCGCGCGGCGAAGGCCTCGGGATCATCCGCCGCGGAGGACCACGCCTCCTGCTGGCCGACGTCGTAGTCCTCGCCGGTGAGCTGCTCGATCGCGTCGCGGAAGATCTCCGCGCAGGCCTGCGCGTCCCCGGGGAGGTACGGGCGCAGCGCGACGGGGGGCGGGCGGGTCATGAGCGGCGCTCCGATGTCGGCGCGGCCCGCCCTGCCGAGGATCGACGAGAACCTTCTCCTTCCCTGTAGGGGAAGGTGGCTCGGCGAAGCCGAGACGGATGGGGCGCGCCGCAGGCGCGTTCGGCGAAGCCGAAACAATGCAGGGCTTCACGGCGCAGTGGAGCCCGATTTCCGCTGCGCGGAACACGCCTTCGGCGTGCCCCATCCGTCCCGCCGCTTCGCGTCGGGCCACCTTCCCCTACAGGGAAGGAGAGCGGTGGCCGGCGTCCAGGGGAAGAGCGAGACGAACGCTCCCCGCCCAGTGCTGCGACCGACGCAGACCGTTGCGTGAAGCGACCGGCCTCTTTCCGGCAGAGAGAGGGAAACGCGCGTGCGGTCTCGACGAGCCTCATCGCGAGACCTCCCAGGTCGTGCCCTCCTTGGAGTCCTTCACCGTCACGCCCATCCCGGCCAGCACGTCGCGCAGGCGGTCGCTCTCGGCCCAGTTCTTCGCCGCGCGGGCGGCGGTGCGCTCGGCGACGAGCGCCTCGACGGCCGCGACGTCGATCTCGGCGCTGGAGCGGGCGAGGGCCGTGGGGTCGCCGGAGAAGCCCATCAGCGCGAGCGCAGCGCGTCGCGCGCCCGGCTCGGCGTGGTGGAGCGCGGCGATCGCGGCGGGCGTGTTGAGGTCGTCGCACAGCGCCGCGACGACGGCCGGATCCGGCGCGGCGTCGGGCGCGCCCGCCTCGCCGTACCAGCGATGCAGGTTGCGCTCGGCCTCCTCCAGCGCCCGGCTCGTCCAGTCGATCGGCTGGCGGTAGTGGGTCTTGAGCATCGCGAGGCGCGCCACCTCGCCCGGCCAGTCCGCCAGGACGTCCGCGATCGTCACGAAATTCCCCAGCGACTTCGACATCTTCTCTCCCTCCACCTGGAGAAAGCCGTTGTGCATCCACACGTTGGCCATGCGCGGTATGCCGAAGACGCAGCAGGTCTGGGCGATCTCGTTCTCGTGGTGGGGGAACACGAGGTCGATGCCGCCGCCGTGGATGTCGAAGATCTCACCCTCGGGGTCGGTGCACGAGAGCCTGCCGGCGAAGGCGCGCACGAGGTGCTTCCACGCCATGGCCGAGCACTCGATGTGCCAGCCCGGCCGCCCCAGGCCCTCGATCCCCGCGGGCGACGGCCAGCCCGGCTCGCCGGGGGAGGAGGGCTTCCAGAGCACGAAATCCATCTCGTCGCGCTTGTAGGAGGCGACGTCGACGCGTGCGCCCGCCAGCATCTCGTCGAGCGAGCGCCGCGCGAGCGCGCCGTAGCGCGGCGCGCCGGGAAGCCGCTCCATCGCCGAGACCGAGAACAGCACGTGCCCGTCCGCCACGTAGGCGACGCCGCGGGCGACGAGCCGGTCGATCAGGTCGCGCATCTCCTCGATGTGCTCGGTGGCGCGCGGCTCGACGGTCGGCGGCAGGTTGCCGAGCGCGAGCGAATCCGCCTTGAACCGCGCCTCGGTGCCCTCGGTGACGCGCCGGATGGCCTCGTTCAGCGGCAGGCCGGGGAAGTCGCGCGCGGCGCGGGCGTTGATCTTGTCGTCGACGTCCGTGATGTTGCGCACGTAGGTGACGTGCGCCGCACCGTGGAGATGCCGCAGCAGCCGGAACAGCACGTCGAAGACGATCAGCGGTCGGGCGTTGCCGATGTGCGCGTAATCGTAGACGGTGGGGCCGCAGACGTACAACCTCACGTGCGCCGGGTCGATCGCCCGGAAGGGCGCCTTCTCGCGCGTGAGCGTGTTGTACAGCACGAGCCCGTTTCCGGCCCCGCGTTCCGCGACGTGTTCGGTCATGCGACCTCCTCCCGCGCCCGCCGGCTCTCAGGAGATGTCATGTGTCGGATGAGGACGTGACGGCTCCGGCCAGCGGGTGAGCGCTAGCGACAAATGGAAATGGCGATGGTGCGCGCCGTCTGCATGAACACTGATTGCCTTTTTCGGAGAAATCAGTCAAGACGCCGCCGCCGCCGATCCGGAACACCGACGCTCCGAGGTTCTTAACGAATCGCAAAGAGCGCTGCGCTAATGGTAGCGGCATCGTGTCGAACGTGGATCGGATGGTCGTCGAATGCGTCGCGTAGCTGCTCTCCTCGCGTTCGTGGCGCTCGGCGCCGCGCTGTCGCTATCCTTCATGCTCCTGCCCACCGACGCGTCGCGGGCCGCCGCGGAGTCCGGCGAGTTCCTCGTGCCGGCGGTCGACGGATACGGCGCCACGAACTGCCTCGCCGCGGGCGAGGAATGCGGCGCGGTGATCGCGAAATCCTGGTGCGAGGCCCACGGCTTCACCCAGGCGGTGCGCTTCGGCCCGGTCGACGGCGGGGACGTGGCGATCTCCTGCCGGCGCTGAGCCCGGATGCGCGAAGGGCGGAACGCGCGTCGCGTCCCGCCCTCCCTCTCCAAACCGACTGTCGGCTACGGGCCGGATCGGCTGCTCACTGCGGCTCGACGCCCGCCGCGTCGATGATCGCCTTCCAGGTCGCCATCTCCTGCTCGTGATACGGCCGGAAGTCGTCCGGCGTGCGCACGTCGAGCGTGAAGCCCAGCGCGCCGATCTTCTCGGCCACCGCCGGCTCCGCGAGCGAGGCGAGGATCGCGTCCGACAGGGTCGTGCGCGCCTCGTCGGGGATGCCTGCGGGGGCGAAGAAGGCCGCCCAGGAGGCCGCGTCCGCGCCCTCGACGCCCTGCTCCGACAGCGTCGGCACCTCTGGGAGGTTGGGGTTGCGCTGCGGGCTCGCGACCGCCATCGCCCGGATCGCCCCGCCCTGGATCTGGCCCAGCACCGAAGGCAGCGTCGAGTTCGAGACGTCGATGCGGCCGGCGACGAGCTCCTGCACCAGCGGCGCCGCGCCGGCGAAGGGGATGTGCGTCATCTCGGTGCCCGTACGCTCGAGGAACAGCTCGAACGACAGGTGCGAGCCCGAGCCGATGCCGGTCGAGCCGTAGTTCATCGCCTCCGGATCGGCCTTGGCCATGGCGATCAGGTCCTGCATGCCCTGCGCTTCGAGGTCGTTGCGGACCACGTAGACGTGCTCGAAGGCACCGATGCCGGCGAGCGGCACGAAGTCCTCCAGCGCGTCGTAGCCCGGATCGCGCAGGAGATACATGTTGTTGCCGTGCGTCTGGTTGTTGCCGAGCACGAAGGTGTAGCCGTCGGCCTCGCCGGTCGCGACCGAGCGCGTGCCGATGGAGCCCGATGCGCCGGCCTCGTTCCTCACGACTACGTTCTGGCCGAGCTTCGAGGACAGGTCCTCGGCCACGATGCGACCGATGGCGTCGGTGGGCCCGCCCGGCGGATAGGTGACGACGAGCGTCACCGGGCGGTCGGGATAGGATTGCGCGGCTGCTGGCGCGGTGAAGGCGGTCGCGGCGAGAAGGCCGAGAGCGAGGGCGGTCGCCTGGCGGCGGTCGATCATCGTGTGTTTCCTCCATGTGGGGACGGGCGCGAGCCTGCGCGCTGTCCTCTTGCTTGCGGGCAAGCGCGGCTCTACCGTCCGCGCCGCCGTACGGCTCCATCTCTAACCGTCTCGCCAGGAGTTTCCCATGGGCTTTTTGTCCGACGCCCTCTCGCGCATCAAGCCTTCGGCGACGATCGTGATCACGCAGAAGGCGCGCGAGCTGCGCGCGGCCGGTCGCGACGTGATCAGCCTGTCGGTCGGCGAGCCGGATTTCGACACGCCCGAGAACATCAAGGAGGCGGCCATCGCCGCCATCCGCCGGGGCGAGACGAAGTACCCGCCGGTGTCGGGCATCCCGCAGCTGCGCGAGGCGATCGCGAGGAAGTTCGCCCGGGAGAACGGCCTCTCCTACGAGCCCAGGCAGACCATCGTCGGCACCGGCGGCAAGCAGGTGATCTACAACGCCATGCTCGCGACCCTGAACCCCGGCGACGAGGTGGTGATCCCGCGGCCCTACTGGGTGTCCTACCCGGAGATGGTCGCCCTGTGCGGCGGCACGCCGGTCTTCGTCGACACCTCGATCGAGGCCGCCTTCAAGCTCCAGGCGAAGGATCTCGATGCGGCGATCACGCCCAAGACCAAGTGGGTGCTGCTGAACTCGCCCTCGAACCCCTCGGGCGCCGCCTACGCGCGCAGCGAGATGAAGGCGCTCACCGACGTGCTGATGAAGCACCCCCACGTCTGGGTGCTGACCGACGACATGTACGAGCACCTGGTCTACGGCGATTTCGAGTTCGTCACCCCGGCGCAGGTCGAGCCCGGCCTCTACGAGCGCACGCTGACCATGAACGGCGTCTCGAAGGCCTACGCCATGACCGGCTGGCGCATCGGCTACGCGGCGGGCCCCGAGCACCTGATCAAGGCGATGGACTTCGTCCAGGGCCAGCAGACGTCCGGCGCGGCCACGATCTCGCAATGGGCGGCGGTCGAGGCGCTCGACGGGCCGCAGGACCACCTGGTGGAGTTCCGCAAGGCCTTCGAGGCGCGCCGGTCGCTGGTGGTGGGCATGCTCAACCAGACGAGCCTGCTCGAGTGCCCGATGCCGGAGGGCGCGTTCTACGTCTATCCGAGCTGCAAGAAGGCCATCGGCCGCAAGACGCCCGACGGCAAGGTGATCGAGACCGACGAGGATTTCGTCACGGCGCTGCTGGAATCGGAGGGCGTCGCGGCGGTGCACGGCTCGGCCTTCGGTCTCGGCCCCAACTTCCGCATCTCCTACGCGACCTCGAACGCGCTGCTCGAGGACGCCTGCACCCGCATCCAGCGCTTCTGCAACAGCTTGAGCTGAGCAGATCGTGAGCGAGCCCCACGCGCCGCTCGTCGGCCCCGTCGCCACGTCGGACGACGGCGCGCGCGCCGCGCTCGCCTGGAGCCCGTTGGCGCTGGCGGCCCTGGCGACACTCGCGGCGGCGCTCGCGGGCGTGCATTCGCGCGGGCTGATCGGGACGGCTCTGGAGCCGTGGGCGTTCGGCTATTTCGTCGAGCGCTTTCCGCTGTTCGCCGCGATGCTCGTCTACGGCGCGGCGCGGGTGATTCTCGTCGCGCTGATCCCGCCGGGTGCGAGCCGCTTCGCGCGCCTCGCGCTGCTCCCCGTGGCGCTCGCGATCCTGCTCCTGCCGGCGCTCTATCCCACCTTCGGCGGCGTGGTGATCCGCGCCGCCTACTTCACCGGCGGCATGGCCTTCCTGCAGGACGCGCCCCTCGTCGCGGCCTGGCCCGTGGGGGCCTTCGTCTCGGCGAGTGTCTTCGCCGCGACGCTGGGGCTCGCGGCGGTGCTCGCACGGCTGGCGCCGGATCCCTCCTGGCGGGCCGCCGGCCGCGCCCTGGCGCGGCTCGTCGCCCTCTGGTTCGCCGCGCTCGTCGTCGCCGCGCCCGCGGCGCTCGGGCTTCCCCTGCTGGGCGAATGGCCGATCTGGCCGATGACGCCGGGAGAGAGCCTCGCAGCGACCGCCCTCGTCCTCCTCGCGCTCGCCCCGCACGCCTGGCTCGTGAGCCGCGGGGGCCGGTGATGCGGCCGTCGCCCCGCTGGCCACGCGCATCGTGACATGCGCGACCGAGCTCCCCGTTCTCCTTCCCTGTAGGGGAAGGTGGCTCGGCGAAGCCGAGACGGATGGGGCGCGCGGAACGCGCGTTCGGCGAAGCCGAAACGGTGCAGGGCCGGACGGCGCGAGTTCGAACGAGGCGGTGGAGCCCGATTTCCGCTTCGCGGAACACGCCTCCGGCGTGCCCCATCCGTCCCGCCGCTTCGCGTCGGTCCACCTTCCCCTACAGGGAAGGAAAGAGAGGGGAGACCGTCGCGGCCCAATCGATCGACCGCGACGGCGCCTCAAAGCCCCTGCTGCGTCACGAACTTCGTCGTCACGTAGGCGTCCAGCCCCTCGATGCCGCCCTCCGAGCCGTAGCCGGAATCCTTCATGCCGCCGAAGGGGGTCTCCGGCAGGGCGATGCCGTGGTGGTTGATCGAGACCATGCCGCTCTCGATGCGCGCGGCGAGCGCCGAGGCGCGCTGCGCCGAGGTGGTGTAGGCGTAGGCGGCGAGGCCGTAGGCGAGGCGGTTGGCTTCCTCGAAGGCCTCCTCGTCGTCCGAGAAGCGGCTGATCGCGGCGATCGGCCCGAAGGGCTCCTCGTTCATGATGCGCGCGTCCTTCGGCACGTCGGTGAACACCGTCGGCTCGAAGAAGAAGCCCTGGTTGCCGATGCGCTTGCCGCCGGTGCGCAGGCTCGCGCCCTTGTCCACCGCGTCCGCCACCATGGTCTCCATCGCCTCGATGCGCCGCGCGTGCATCAGCGGGCCCATCTTGGTCTCGGGATCGAGCCCGTTGCCGACCTTCAGGTTCTTCGAGATGTCGACGAAGCCGTCGACGAAGCGGTCGTAGATCGAGTCGTGGACCAGGAACCGGGTCGGCGCGATGCAGACCTGGCCGGCGTTGCGGTACTTGTTTGCGGAGAGGACCGAGAGCGCCTTCTGCACGTCCGCGTCCTGGAAGACGATCGCCGGCGCGTGGCCGCCGAGCTCCATCGTCACGCGCTTCATGTGCTGGCCCGCGAGCGCGGCGAGGTGCTTGCCCACGGCGGTCGAGCCCGTGAAGGAGATCTTGCGGATCACCGGCGAGGGGATGAGGTATTCCGAGATCTCGGCGGGCACGCCGAAGACGAGCTGGAGCGCGTCGCCCGGCACGCCGGCGTCGAGGAAGCAGCGCACCATCTCCTGGCACGAGGCCGGCGTGTCCTCGGGCCCTTTCAGGATCACCGAGCAGCCCACCGACAGCCCGGCGGCGACCTTGCGGATGGCCTGGTTGATCGGGAAGTTCCAGGGCGTGAAGGCGGCGACCGGTCCGACCGGCTCCTTGATCACGAGCTGGAGCACGTCGCCCGAGCGCGGCGGGATGACCCGGCCGTAGCTGCGCCGACCCTCCTCGGCGAGCCAGTCGCAGGTGTCGGCGGCGCCGTTGGTCTCGATGCGCGCCTCGTAGAGCGGCTTGCCCTGCTCCATCGTCATGATCGTGGCGATGGTCTCGGCGCGCGCGCGCAGCAGGTCGGCCGCCTTGCGAAGGGTCTTGTAGCGGTCGAAGGCGCCGACCTTGCGCCAGGCGGCGAAGCCGCGGTCGGCGGCGGCGAGCGCCTCGTCGAGATCGGCCGCGCCCGCCTTGGGAAGCGCGCCGATGGTCTCGCCCGTCGCCGGGTCGATCACGGGCAGCGTCTCGCCGGAGGCGGCCGGGCGCCAGGCTCCGGCGATGTGCAGGGCGAGCTTCGGATAGGCGACGTCGGGCATGGAGCGCTTCCTCTTGTCCTCGGGATCGGTCCGTCTTCGCCCTCGTCTAGCAAACCGCCGCGCGCCGCGCGAGTGGCGGGCGCGCGCAGACGGGTAGACGGTAAGCGCGGATGCGCGGGTGGGCCGCGCTTGCCAGCGTCGTGCGCGCCATGACACAACGCAGGGGACACGGCCGCAGCAGGAGCTTCTTCGCATGACCCGTTCGTTTCAGGGCCCCGGGCGTTCGGCCGTGTTGGGAACCCGCGCCATGATCGCGACCTCGCACCCGATGGCGGCGCTGGCCGGCGTCGAGGCGATGAAGCGGGGCGGGTCCGCCGCCGATGCGGCGCTCGCCGCCTCCGCCATGCTCTGCGTGGTCGAGCCGCACATGACCGGTATAGGCGGGGACTGCTTCGCCATCGTCGCCGCGCCCGGCGTGGCGGCGCGCGCCCTGATGGCGTCGGGCCCGTCTCCCGCGGGCGTCGACCGCGAGGCCCTCGTCGCCGCCGGCATGAGCGAGCTCTCCGACGACACGCCCCATTCCGTCAACGTGCCGGGCGCCGTCGACGGCTGGGTGAAGCTCCACGCCGCCCACGGAAAGCTTCCCTTCGCCGACCTGATGGAGCCGGCCGCCCGGGTCGCGGAAGCCGGCTACGCCGTCGCGCCGCGCGTCGCCTACGACTGGGCGACCCACGCGCCGCGCCTCGCGCGCCGGCCGGAGACGGCGGCGATGTTCCTGCGGGACGGCGAGGCGCTGCGCGTCGGCGACGTGCATCGCCAGCCCGCGCTCGGCGAGACCCTGCGCGCAATCGGCCGCAAGGGCCGGGCCGGCTTCTACGAGGGCGCGGTCGCGCAGGACATGGTGGCGAGCCTGCGCGCCATGGGCGGCACGCACACGCTCGACGACTTCGCCGCCTACGAGGCGCAGTGGGCGGAGCCGATCCGCGCGCAGTATGCCGGGGTGGAGATCGTCGAGACGCCGCCCAACGGGCAGGGGGCGACGGCCTTCCTGATTCTCAAGGCGCTCGAGACCTGGGACGTCTGGCGCGCCGCGCCGGGCCCCGAGCGGATGCGCCTCTACGTCGAGGCGACCCGCGCCGCCTACCGCCTGCGCGACCGCGCGATCACCGACCCGGCGGCGATGACGATCGGGCTCGAGACGTTCCTCTCGGACGCCGCCGTCGCCTACGTGCGCGCCGCGGCGGTCGATCCCGGCGCGGGAACCGGCGTCGCGCACGCCCGGCGCGATCTCGGCCGGGTGCCTTGGGAGACGGACACGATCACCGTCACCGTGGTCGACGAGGACGGCCTCGTGGTCTCCTTCATCAACTCGCTGTTCTTCAACTTCGGCTCGACCCTGGTCGCGCCGACGAGCGGCGTGCTGTTCCACTGCCGTGGCGCGAGCTTCTCGCTCGAGGCGGATCATCCCAACGCGCTCGCACCCGGCAAGCGCACCATGCACACGATCATCCCGGGCCTCGTCGAGAAGGACGGCGCGCCGCTGATGCCGTTCGGCGTCATGGGCGGGCAGTACCAGGCCGCCGGCCACGCGCACCTGCTGTCGCGGGTGTTCGAGGAGGGCATGGAGCTCCAGGACGCGCTCGACGCGCCCCGCGCCTTCGGCTACGGGGCCGCGACGGAGGTGGAGGAGGGGATCGACGCCGAGACCCGCGCCCACCTCGCCGCGCACGGCTGCCTGCTCGCGCCCGCACCCTCGCCGATCGGCGGCGCCCAGGCGGTGCTGATCGACCGCGCGCGGGGCGTCCTCGTCGGCGCGTCGGACCCGCGCAAGGACGGGTGCGCCCTGGGCTATTGAACCGCACGTTTTCGATGCGTGTGGCGCGTGACAGCGCCCGCGCGGTTTCCTAAGTTCGGTGACATGACCAGCGATGCTTCCCCCGGCGCGCATGCGCACCACGATCACGAACACGATCACCACCACCACGGCCACAGCCACCTGACGCCGATCGAGGCGCGGGTGAGGGCGCTCGAATCGCTGCTCGTCGAGAAGGGCTACGTCGATCCCGCCGCGATCGACGCGCTGATCGACACCTACGAGACCAAGGTCGGGCCGCGCAACGGCGCCGCCGTGGTGGCCAAGGCCTGGAGCGATCCGGACTTCCGCGCGGCCCTCGCCGCCGACGCGACCGCGGCGATCGCCGGGCTCGGCTTCATCGGCCGGCAGGGCGAGCACATGGTGGCGGTGTTCAACACGCCGCAGGAGCATAACCTCGTCGTCTGCACGCTGTGCTCCTGCTATCCCTGGCCGGTGCTCGGCCTGCCGCCGACCTGGTACAAGTCCGCGCCCTACCGCTCCCGCGCGGTGATGGAGCCCCGCGCGGTGCTCGCCGAGTTCGGCGTCGTCCTGCCGGAGAGCACGAGCCTCGGGGTCTGGGATTCGACCGCGGAAGTGCGCTACCTCGTCGTGCCGATGCGCCCCGAGGGGACCGAGGGCTGGGACGAGGCGCGGCTCGCGGACCTCGTCACCCGTGATTCGATGATCGGCACGGGCCTCGCCCGCGCTCCGGAGGCGGCGCGATGAACGGCGGGCAGGATCTCGGCGGCATGCAGGGCTTCGGCCCGATCGCGCCGGAGGCGGACGAGCCGCTCTTCCATGCGCCCTGGGAGCGGCGCGCCTTCGGGCTCACGCTCGCCATGGGCGCCACCGGTTCCTGGACGCTCGACACCTCGCGCCACGCCCGCGAGAGCCTGCCGCCGGCGGAATACCTCGCCTCGAGCTACTACGAGATCTGGACGAAGGGCCTGGAGCGGCTCCTCCTCGCCGCCGGCCTCGTTGGCGCCGACGAGCTCGCCGCCGGCCGCGCGCTGCACCCGCCCGCCACGCTCGCGCGCGTCCTCACGGCGCAGGCCGTGCCCGCCGCGCTCGCCCGCGGAGGCCCGACCGACAGGCCGGAGGAGGCGCCGCCGCGCTTTCGCAGAGGCGACCGCGTGCGCACTCGGCTGATCAACCCGAAGGGCCATACCCGCCTGCCCCGCTACGCCCGCGGCAAGGTCGGCGAGATCGTCCGCCGCCACGGCGCCCACGTCTTCCCCGACACCAACGCGCATGGCGCCGGCGAGGCGCCGCAGCATCTCTACACGGTGCGCTTCACCGGCACGGAGCTCTGGGGGGAGGGGGCCGACCCGACGCTCACGGTCTCGATCGACGCGTTCGACAGCTACCTCGAGTACGACTTCATCCGACCGACGCCCCTGTGACATGACGCAGCCCGACAGCTCCGCGCCCGTTCCTCACGCCTGCGACGACGTGCTCGCCGCCGCCGCCCGCGCCGACGCGCCGATCCCGTTCGGCGAGGACGGCCCGGTCTTCGCCGAGCCGGCCTTCGCCGAACCTTGGGAGGCGCAGGCCTTCGCGCTGACGGTGGCGCTGCACGGCCGCGGGCTCTTCGCCTGGAGCGAGTGGGCGCAGGCGCTCTCGTGGGCCATCCGCACGTCCGAGGCGGCCGGCGACGGCGCCGGGTACTACGAGCACTGGCTCGCGGCGCTCGAGGCGCTCCTCGCCGAGAAGGGGCTGGCTGCGCCCGACGCCGTGTCGGCCCGTGCCGACGCCTGGCGCCGCGCCGCCGAGGCGACGCCCCACGGCGCGCCGATCCGGCTCGAGAACGACCCGCTGCATCCGCGCTGACCCGCGCCGCTCCAGCCCCGCGCAAGCCAGGCCGCCCATCCTCGCCCCCGGTGATCCATGGTGGCGAGGAGGCCCGCATGCTGGCGACGGCTCTGTCCTACAAGCTCGTGGCGAGCGACATCTCGCGCACGCTCGCCCGCGTCGCCGACACGCCGCAGGCGGCGCGCGAGATCGCCTACTACAAGGAGAACATCGGCACGGTGAAGTCGATCGACGACTTCCTGAAGGACGACCGGCTGTTCGCCTTCGCCATGAAAGCCCACGGCCTCTCCGACATGACCTACGCCAAGGGTTTCATGAGGAAGGCGCTGGAGGAGGGCATCGATTCCCGCGACGCCTTCGCCTCGAAGCTGGTGGACAAGCGCTACCGCGATTTCGTCGAGGCCTTCAACTTCGAGCGACACGGCGCGGCGGCGACATTGTTCACGCGCGCCGTGCAGGGCACCGTCGACAAGTACGTGCGCATGACTCTCGAGGAGAGCGAGGGCGCCAAGAACGAGGGCGTGCGGCTGGCGCTCTACTTCGAGCGCAAGGCGCCCGGCCTGAAGAACCCCTACGAGATCCTCGCCGATCCGGCGCTCGCGAAGGTGGTGCGCACGGCGCTCGCGTTGCCCGACTCGATCCAGAGCGCAGACATCGACCGGCAGGCGCGCCTGATCGAGAGCCGGGTGAAGCTCGAGGACTTTCAGGACCCGGCGAAGCTGGCCGAGTTCCTGGAGCGCTTCACCGGCCTGTGGGACGCCTTCAACCCGGCGGCGGCGCCGAGCGTGCCCAACATCCTCATCGGCCAGCCGGTCACCGCCCAGATCGGGGCGGACGTGCTGATGAGCCTGCAGTCCATCCGCTTCGGCCGTTGACACGAGGACGAGAGATCCGCGCATGCAGCCTTCCATCTACGTCGCCCTCTCCGGCCAGGTGGCGCTCGAGCGCCGCATGGAGACGATCGCCCGCAACGTCGCCAACATGAACACGGTCGGCTACCGTGCCGACGAGGTGACCTTCGAGCAGCTCCTGTCGAGCGCCGGCAAGGACCCGGTCTCCTTCGCGTCGGCGGGCGAGACCTTCGTCTCGCGCAACGCCGGTGGCCTGAGCCAGACCGGCAACCTGCTCGATTTCGCGGTGGACGGGAGCGCCTTCTTCGCCTTCGAGGGGCCCAACGGCCCGGTCTACACCCGCGACGGGCGCTTCACGATCGACCAGAACGGCCAGCTGCTCACCACCACCGGCTACCGCGTCCTCGACGCCGGCCTCGCGCCGATCCAGCTCGATCCCGACGCCGGCCCGCCGGTCGCCTCGCGCGACGGCATGCTCCAGCAGAACGGCGTGCAGGTGGGGGCGCTCGGCCTGTTCGCCATTCCCGAGGCGGCGCGGCTCGCGCGCTTCGAGAATTCCGGCGTCGTGCCCGACCTGCCGGCCGAGCCGGTGCTCGACTTCGTCGGCAACGGCGTCGCGCAGGGCTTCACCGAGGGCGCCAACGTCAACCCGGTGCTGGAGATGACCCGGCTGATCATGGTCTCGCGCGCCTTCGACGGCGTCTCGAAGACGATCGAGCAGGCCGAGCAGGCGCAGTCGAGCGCCATCCGCACCCTGGGCGAGTCGTCCTGATGAGCGAGATCGCCGCTCCGGTCGCGAGCAGCTTGGGCGAGAGCCTGGGCAAGAGCCTGGGAATGGGCGCGGACGTGCACGAGCGGATCGCCCGGCTCGAATCGGCGCGCGACGTGCTGCGCGCGGCGCGCACGCCGCCCACCGCGCTGCCGGTGGAGAACGTGCCCCTGCCGCCCTCCTTCGAGGAGGCGCTGATGGCGCGCGCGGCCCACGCGGCGGCGCACGCGCCGCCACCTCCTCCTCCGCCACCGCCCCCCGAGACCCCGGCCGATCCGTCGATCCGGCTGTGGACGAGCGAGCGCGAGCCGGCGCTCGCCGGCAGCCCCGACGGCCCGCCGGTCGGCGTGCCGGTTCCGCTGCCCGGCGCCGCCGCCGCGCCGCCGGCGGACCCGGGCGCGGATTGGCGGCCCGCGGCCGTCGAGGCGCCGCCCGCGCCGGTCGTCGTCGACCCGCAGGTCCTCGCCGAGGATCCGCGCAGCGTCTTCACGGCCGACGTCATCGAGGCGCTTCGGACGCGCCACCTCGGCGGAGGTCTTCCGAGGGGTGACCTGCCGCTGCGGGCTGCGGATACCCAAACCGAGCCCGGTACCCCGTGAGCCCGCCCCCCGCCACCGCCCTCGATCGTCTCGCCGACGCCGTGACCCGGGCCGCGCGCGAGGCGCCGCTCGTGGCGCAGGGCGGGGTCGTCGCCGCCGTCGCGCCGGGGCACTACCGGGTCGGCGGCCTCTCGCCCTTCCTGAAGCTCGGCGAGCGGGTGCTCATCCCGGGCCCCGGCGAGCCGCAGATCGGCGAGGTGGTGCGCATCGACGCGCAGGGCGCCACGGTGAAACCCTTCGAGGGCGCCATCGACGCGCGGCTCAAGTCCCGCGCCTGGCGGCTGGAGCCGGTGTCGCTGCAGCCCGACCCCTCCTGGAAGGGCCGCGTCGTCGACGCCCTCGCTCGCCCGATCGACGGGCGCGGCCCGCTGCGGCTCGGCGCGGACGTCGTCCACCCGTTCCGCGAGCCGCCGCCGGCGATGCGCCGCGCGCGCGTCGGCAAGCACTTCCGCACCGGGGTGCGCGCCATCGACATGTTCACGCCGCTCTGCGCCGGCCAGCGCATCGGCGTCTTCGCCGGCTCGGGCGTGGGCAAGTCGACGCTGATCTCGATGCTCGCGGCCGCGCAGGCCGTCGACACGGTGGTGATCGCGCTCGTCGGCGAACGGGGCCGCGAGGTGCGCGAGTTCCTGGAGGAGACGCTGGGCGCGAACCGCGACAAGGCGGTGATGGTGGTCTCCACCGGCGACGAGAGCCCGATGATGCGCCGGCTCGCGCCCAACACCGCGATGGCCATCGCCGAGTATTTCCGCGACCGCGGCGAGCACGTGCTGCTGATCTGCGATTCCGTCACCCGCTACGCCCACGCCGCCCGCGACGTGGCGCTCGCGGCGGGCGAGCCCGCGGTCTCGCGCGGCTATCCGCCGAGCGTGTTCTCCGACATGCCGCGGCTGCTCGAGCGCGCCGGGCCCGGCTACGAGGGCTCGGGGATGATCACCGGCGTGTTCTCGGTTCTCGTCGACGGCGACGACCACAACGATCCGGTGGCCGACAACATCCGCGGCACGCTCGACGGCCACATCGTGCTCGAGCGCTGGATCGCCGACCGCGGCCGCTTTCCCGCGATGAACCCGCTCTCCTCGATCTCCCGCCTCGCCCGCCAGGTCTGGCGGCCCGACGAGCAGACGCTCGTGCGCAAGTTCTGCGCGCTCGTCGCCCGCTTCGAGGAGACCCGCGACCTGCGCCTGATGGGCGGCTACCAGGCGGGCGCCGACCCCGACCTCGACCAGGCGGTGGCGATCGTGCCCAAGCTCTACGACGCGCTCCGCCAGGACCCCGCCTCGCCCAAGAGCGAGGACCCGTTCCGGGAGCTGGCGGCGCTGCTGAAGGGGTGAGTACAACTTTTCCTTCCCTGTAGGGGAAGGTGGCTCGGCGAAGCCGAGACGGATGGGGCGCGCGGGACGCGCGTTCGGCGAAGCCGAAACAGTGCAGGGCCGGACGGCTCGAGGGAGCCCGATGTCCGCTGCGCGGACCGCGCCGTCGGCGTGCCCCATCCGTCCCGCCACTTCGCGTCGGGCCGGCTTCTCCTACGGGGAAGGAGAAGGTGTGTCTCGCTCCTCGCGTGGAAGCCGCCAACGCCGCCCCCCTGTCATCCAGGCGTCGCACGCCCCTCCTACCGATGGCCACGCTTGCCTCAGGGAGAGGGACCCCCACGATGACACCCCGCATGCTCACCGGCGCGCTCGTCGCCGCTCTGCTCGCCTCGACCGCGATCCCGGCCGCCGCGCAGAGCTTCGACCGCATCGCCGCCTTCCCGACGCCCGAGAATCTCCCGGCGGACGCCGATCCGCTCACCGAGACCTCGGCGGAGATCATCGCGGCGACCGGCGACGGCATGACGCTCGTCTATTCGGACAGCCCGCTGGGCGCGGTCGGCCTCGTCGACATCACCGATCCGGCGAACCCGCAGGCGCTCGGATCCGTCGCCACCGACGGCGAGCCGACCTCGGTCGCCACGCTGGGGAACACCGTCTTCGTCGCGGTGAACACGTCCGAGAGCTTCGTCGCGCCGTCGGGCCATCTCGCCGTCCTCGACGTCGCGACCCGGGAGCTGACCCGCTCGTGCGACCTCGGCGGCCAGCCCGATTCGACCGCGGTCGCCCCGGACGGCTCCTTCCTCGCCATCGCCATCGAGAACGAGCGCGACGAGGACCTGAACGACGGCGTGATCCCGCAGCTGCCCGCGGGCTATGTCGCGATCATCCCGCTCGTCGAGGGCGCGCCGAACTGCGACGGCATGATCATGGCCGACGTCACCGGCCTCGCGGAGGTGGCGCCCTCCGATCCGGAGCCCGAGTTCGTCGACATCAACGAGGCCGGCGAGATCGTGGTCTCGCTCCAGGAGAACAACCACATCGTCGTGCTGGCCTCGGACGGCTCGGTCGTCTCGCACTTCTCCGCCGGCGCGGTGGACCTCGAGAACGTCGACACCGCGGAGGAGGGTGCGCTCACCTTCGACGGGACGCTCGAGGGCGTCACGCGCGAGCCCGACGCGGTGAAGTGGCTCGGCACGGACCGCATCGTGACCGCCAACGAGGGCGACTACGAGGGCGGCTCGCGCGGCTTCACCATCTTCTCGAAGACGGGCGAGGTGCTCTACGAATCCGGCCTGTCCTTCGAGTACGAGGTGGCGATGATCGGCCACTACCCGGAGCAGCGCTCCGGCAACAAGGGCGTCGAGCCCGAGGGCATGGAGATCGCGACCTTCGGGGACGAGACCTACGTCTTCCTGCTGGCCGAGCGCTCCTCGGTCGTCGGCGTCTACCGCGACACCGGCGCCGAGCCCGAGCTGATGCAGCTGCTGCCGTCGGGCATCGCGCCCGAGGGCGCGGTGGCGATCCCCGAGCGCGGGCTCTTCGTCACCGCCAACGAGGCGGATCTCGGCGAGGACGGCGGGCCGCGCTCACACGTGATGATCTACGCGCTCGGCGACGGCGCGCCCTCCTACCCGACGATCCGCTCGACGCTCGACGATGCCGGCCGGCCGATCGGTTTCGGCGCGCTGTCGGGCCTCGCCGCCGACCCGGAGGTCCCCGGCCGGCTCTATGCGGTCAACGACAGCTTCTACCGCTCGCAACCGACCATCTTTACCATCGACGCCACGCAGACGCCCGCGCAGATCACGAGCGCGCTGCGCATCACCCGCGACGGCATGCCCGCGCAGAAGCTCGACCTCGAGGGCATCGTCGCCATCGAGGGTGGCTTCTGGCTCGCCTCCGAGGGCCGCACCGACCGGCTGATCCCGCACGCGCTCTACCGGGTCGACGCCCGCGGCCGCATCCGCGAGGAGGTGCCGTTCCCGGCCGAGCTGAACGCCGTCGAGCGCCGCTTCGGCGCGGAGGGCGTCACCATGGTGGGCTCGACGCTCTGGATCGCGATCCAGCGCGAGTGGGGCGACGACGAGAAGGGCTTCGTCAAGCTCGTCTCGTACGATACCGAGACCGAGGACTGGGGCGCGGTGCGCTACCCGCTGGAGACCCCCGGCGAGGGCGCCTGGATGGGCCTCTCCGAGATCACCGCCCACGGCGACTTCGTCTACATCGTCGAGCGCGACAACCAGGTCGGGCCCAACGCGGCGGTGAAGGCGCTCTACCGCGTGCCGCTTTCGCAGATGGCCTCCGCTCCGCTCGGCGGCGAGCTGCCGGTCGTGGAGAAGGAGCTCGTTCGCGACTTCATCCCCGATCTCGCGCGGTGGAACGGCTACGTCGTCGACAAGGTCGAGGGCTTCGCCATCGACGCGGCGGGGATCGGCTACGTCGTGACCGACAACGACGGCGTGGACGATTCGTCCGGCGAGACCCTCTTCTGGTCGATCGGCGCGATGTGATCCGCGCGCCGCGCGCCGTCCGACATGCAGCGAAGGGCCCGCTCCGGCGGGCCCTTTCCTTTCGCGTCGGCGCGACGCGGGACATTCCGCCGCCGCAACGGCTGCGCCTCGGGCGCGTTCGCCTCTCCGACACGCGCACGATACGAACGGAGAGACGCGATGAAGCTCGACCTCGAAGGCAAGCTCGCCCTGATCACCGGCGGCGATTCCGGCATGGGGCGGGAGACCGCCCGCTTCCTGCTGGAGGAAGGCGCGTCCGTCGCGCTCTGCGACATCACCCGCGAGGAGCTGGCGAGTGCGGCCGAGGAGCTCTCTTCCCACGGGCGCTGCGCGCCCTTCACCGCCGACCTGACGAAGCTCGCCGAGGTCGAGGGCCTGCGCGAGGCCGTGGAGGAGGCGATGGGCGTCCCCGACATCGTCGTGCACTGCGCCGGCACGACCGGCCCGACGGGCGACTTCCTCGAGATCGACGACGAGGGCTGGATGGAGGTGCTCCAGGTCGACCTGATGAGCGCGGTGCGCGTGTCGCGCGCCTTCATTCCCGGCATGCGCGCCAAGGGCTGGGGGCGGCTGATCCTGATCTCGTCGGAGAACGCCGTGCAGCCCTACCCGGAGGAGACGCCCTACAACGTCGCCAAGGCGGGCGTGAACACGCTGGCCAAGAGCCTGTCGAAGGCCTACGGACCCGACGGCGTTCTGGTCAACGTGGTCTCGCCCGCTTTCGTGGCGACGCCGATGACCGACAAGATGATGCACGAGCGCGCGAAGGAGGAGGGCACCGACTTCGAGGGCGCGGTCGAGGGCTTCCTCCAGGAGAAGCGCCCCGGCATCGCGATGCATCGCCGCGGACGTTCGGAAGAGGTCGCCGCCGTCATCGCCTTCCTCTGCTCGGAACGCGCGAGCTTCGTCGTCGGCGCGAACTGGCGGGTGGACGGGGGCTCGGTGCTCTCCGTGTGAGGGCGCGCCCTCAATCCCCGCACAGCACCCGGCTGTCGAGCGCGTAGAGGCGCTCGCGGCCGGCGACGTGGGCGGTGAAGGGACCTGCGAAGAGCGGCGCGAAGGCGCGGTCGCAGACGTTGAGGCCGCCGGCATAGGCGCCGAAGGCCGGCATCACCAGCCGCGCGCCGTCGGTCGCGAAGCAGCGCGCCCGCACGGCCCGGCCGCGCAGGCGCACCTTCGCCACGGGATGGAGATGCCCGGCGATCTCCGGCGGCGCGCCCGCGCCGGGCTCGTGGCGCAGGCCGACGCCGTCGAGGACGAGCGTGTCCGCCACCGCGCCGCCGATCGTGTCCGGCAGGCGGGCGTCGTGGTTGCCGGTGAGCCAGAGCCAGTCGCGCCCCGCCTGCGCGGCGGCGAGCATCCCGCGCTCCTCGTCGCCCAGCCGGTCCGGACCGCCGACGTCGTGGAAGCTGTCGCCGAGCGCGATCACCCGCGCCGGATCGTAGGCCGCGACCAGCGCCGCGAGCCGCGAGAGCGTCTCGCGCGTGTCGTAGGGCGGCAGCAGGAATCCGCGGCGGGCGCGCGAGGAGCCCTTCTCGAGGTGCAGGTCGGCGACGAGCAGCGCGCGGTGGTCGGGCGCCCAGGCGACGCCCTCGCGGTCGAGAACGAGCGCCAGCGCGCCGACGGTGATCTCCACCCGCCGCGCCTCCCGCATCTCGCCATGCCCCGAACCTCGCGCCAAAGCCGTCACGTCGCACACTCCGTTCGCGCCCCGTTCCCCCTCTCTGACCGATTCGCGCGGCCCTGGCGAGAGCCGCGGCGCGGACCGGTCGTCGCGGGGGGCGCTCAGAACCCGAGCCCGGTCTGGAACAGCCGCACGGCCATCACGGCGAGGATGCCGACGATGATGCGCTCGAAGGTCCTGCGCGAGGCCTTCTTCGCCAGCCAATTGCCGATCGGCATGCCGAGCGCGATCGGGACGAGCGCCAGCACGCCCTCCACGAGCCGGAACGGCGTCAGCACCCCGGCCACCGCGAGCGAGGCGGACTGCACCAGCGCCCAGGAGACGAACATCACCGAGACCGCGAAGATGAACGGCCCGCGCTCCAGCCGCAGCGCATGCATGAAGGTCACGGTCACCGGCGCGGAAATCCCGGTCGCGCCTTGCAGCACCCCGCCGACGAAGCCCACGCCCGGCGCCAGGCGCCGGCCGCGCTTCGGCGAAAGCGCCAGCTGCGGCTTGGCCAGCGTCATCACGATGTAGAGCGTCACGATGGTCGCGAGCGTCAGCGACAGCGCGTTCACCGGCAGCTCGGTGAGCGCCCAGGTTCCGAGCCCGATGCCGGCGAGACCCGAGAGGACGAGAGGCGCGAGAAAGGGCGTCTCGCCGCGCTCGTGGCGGTATTGCCAGATCTGCCAGGCGTTGGTCACGACGAGGGGGACCATGATGATCGCGAGCGCGTGCGGCACGCCCAGGAAGGCGGCGAGCACCGGGATCGCGACGATCGGCAGGCCGAGCCCGATCGCGCCCTTGACGACGCCGCCCAGGCCCAGCGCGACGAAGACGATGAGGAAGAACTCGAGGCTCACGTCGGGGCGGCTCCGCTGAAAGCCCCGGTTTAGGCTCCGCCGCCGCGCCGGGGAAGGGGCCTGCGCGCGCATCCGCCCCGACAGCCGTGCACGGCCGGCGCGTGCGCAGGCCTCTTCCGCTCGTGCGCCGCGCCCGGTACACCGGGACGAACAGGGGAGAACACCATGCAGCTCACTCAGCTTTCCGCCGCGATCGTCACCGGCGGCGCCTCGGGCCTCGGCGAAGGCACGGCCCGGCGGCTGGCCGCGGCCGGCGTCAAGGTCGCGATCTTCGACCGCGACGCCGAGCGCGGCGAAGCCGTCGCCGTCGAGATCGGGGGCGTGTTCTGCGCCGTCGACGTCACCGACGAGGCGGCGATCGACGCCGGCCTCGCCCGCGCCCGCGCGGCCCACGGCGTCGAGCGCCTCCTCGTCAACTGCGCCGGCGTCGCGCCGGGCAAGCGCACGGTGTCGAAGAAGCGCGACACCGGCGCGCTCGTGGCCCACGACATGGCGACGTTCACGAAGACGGTGCACATCAACCTGATCGGCACCTACGCGATGATCGCCAAGTGCGCCGCCGGCATGGCCGGACTCGACCCCGTCACCGCGGACGGCGGGCGCGGGGTCATCGTCAACACGGCCTCGGTCGCCGCCCAGGACGGCCAGATCGGCCAGGCGGCCTACGCGGCCTCGAAGGCGGGCGTGGTGGGCCTCACCCTGCCGGTCGCGCGCGACCTGTCGGGCTACGGCATCCGCGTGATGACGATCCTGCCCGGCCTGTTCGAGACGCCGATGTTCGCCTCCGTGCCGGAGGAGTACCGCAAGGCGCTGGAAGCCGGCGTGCCCTTCCCCTCGCGGCTCGGCAAGCCCGAGGAATACGCGGCGCTGGTGGCCGCGATCGTCGAGAACGACATGCTCAACGGCGAGACCATCCGCCTCGACGGCGCGCTGCGCATGCAGCCGAAGTGAGGTGAGGCGGCCTCACCCCGCCGCCAGCCGGTCCATCGCCTGCGCCAGGGCCACGTCGAGCGCCGTCAGCCCGCCGGCGTCGTGGGTGGAGAGGGTGACCTCCACGGTCTTGTAGACGTTGAACCATTCCGGATGGTGGTCGTGCTTCTCGGCCACCAGCGCCACCTTCGTCATCCAGCCGAAGGCGGTGACGAAGTCGGAAAAGACGAAGCGCTTGTGGAGGGCGTCGCGGCCCTCCACCAGGCTCCAGCCGGTGAGCGCGGGGAGCATCTCGCTGCGCTCGGCGTCGGTGAGCTTGTGGGCGGCCATGGCGGTTCTCCTCGAGAGCGGGATCGACGCTCTGCGAGGTAGGGCGCTGGATCGCCGCGGGCCAGGGGAGGGGCTTCGCGAGAAAACGCGCCCGCCGCCCGGATCGGGGCTAGGCAAGCGCCGCGCGAGCGTGTATGACCCGCGCCTCAATCGAAATCCGTGCCGACGAGCCGCGGAGACCGCAGGCTCGCATCAGTGCGTGCCGTTACCTATGCCGTGACCGGAGACGAACCATGGCCGTTCCGAAGAGAAAGACGTCGCCGTCGAAGCGCGGCATGCGCCGCGCCGCGGACGCGCTGAAGGCCCCGACCTACGTCGAGGACAAGGACTCGGGCGAGCTGCGCCGCCCGCACCACATCGACCTGAAGACCGGCATGTACCGCGGTCGCCAGGTGCTCACGATGAAGTCCGACGACTGATCGTCCTCCGGCGTCACGCGCCGGTAGATCCTCGTTTTCACGAATAGCGGTCCCGATCGGGGCCGCTATTCGCGTTCCGGGGGCCGTGGCGACGCCGCCGCCGTCTTGATCCGCCGGTATTGCAGCGGCGTAAAGCCCAGCCGCTTCCGGAACTCGCGGCTGAAATGCGGCGGATCCGCATAGCCGGCGAGCAGGCCGACGAGGCCGATCGGCGTCTGCGTGTCGGCGAGCAGCCGGGAGGCCTCCTGCACCCGTGCCTCGGCGACCGCCCTCGACAGCGAGAGCCCGTCGGCGGCCAGCCTGCGCTGCAGCGTGCGCGTGCCGAGCCCGACCTCGTCGGCGATGCCCTGCAGCGACCAGGAGCGCGTCGGGTCCTCCGAGAGCCGGGCGAGGACGCGTGCGGTCCATCCGCGGGGCGTCGCCTGCGCCGCGCCGAGCGGTGCGCATGGCGCACCTGCGGCCGGCTCGGCCCGCCAGCTGAGTCGCCAGCGGAAGGTCTCGACCGGCTCTTCGCCCGCGCGGATGAGAATGGGGTCGATCTCGCTGCCGTCTCCCTGGACGAGGCGCAGCGAGACGTCGGCGCAGCCGCGCCGCTCCAGGAGCCCGACGAGAAGACCTGCGATGAGCAGGTCTTCCGCCGGTTCCGGCCGGTCGCCGCGCTCGGAAACGTGCGCCAGGACGAGATCGCGCGCGCCGGTCCGTTCGGTTCGGACCCGATGGCGCGAATGGACGTAGCGCTCGACGCGCTGCCAGCGCCCGATCAGGTCGCGCCCTGTCGGCGCACCGAGCAGCATGTGCACGATCGGGTCGAACGGCGCGAGGCGGATGTCGGTCCCGATCGCGTAGACGAGCGCGAGGCCGTGCGCGTCGGCGATCCGCCGCAGCAGCGCGCGCTTCGCATCCAGAGCGATCAGAGGTCCGGTCTCCGCCCGGTCCGTCTCCGTGCCGCCGAGCCGGCGCCGTGCGAGCGACGCGCGCACGAGGCCGACGAGGGCGGCGCTGGCGTGATCCTCCACCTCCACCGACGCCTCCCGCTGCCTCAGTCTTCCGGTGGACCCGTCGTCCACCCACCCTCATACCCCATCCGGTAGCCGGCGTCGTAGAGCCCGCGCATCTCCCTCGGATCGAAGGCGAACGGGTTCGTCGCTTCGGGGACGGCGTCCGGGAGAGCGGCGAGGCGAACCGCGATTCCGCGTGCGCGGAGATCGGCGGTCGTCGCGGCGATGGTCGTGTAGAGCAGCCGACGAAGCAGCTGCGAGACGCCCCGCCGCCCCGCCGCGACCGCGCTGTCGAGGGACGCCGTCGTCGCCGCAACCGGGCTCACGTGACCGTTGGCGACGATCCAGACCGTGGGCCGCTCGCCGCGGAACATCCCGGTCGCGTCCGCGGGAACGAGGATCGGCCCGAGCACGCCCCCGTCTGCGTGCGCTTCGTCGCGCGCGCCCGACCTGCGCAGGACGACCGGCTCGATCAGGCCCGGCGCCGTCACGGAGGCGAGGAGGAGGCCGATGAAGCGCACGCGGCGGGCCGGATCCGCGGACGCGGCGATCGCTCCCATGTCCCAGACCGCGCGGCGCCCGTTCGTCAGGTCGGTCGTAGCGACGAGGAGCCGCCGTCCCCTGCGATGCTCCGCGGCGATCTCCTCGACGAGCGCGTCCGTGATGACGGCGTCGAGCCGCCTGCGCAGGGGGGCGATATCGTTCAGGCCCGTCTTGAGGATGGCGCCGATGCCGTTGCCGTCGAGGACGTCCGCCGTTCGGGTCGTCGTGTAGACGTCGCGCAGAAGACCGTCGTAGCGAGGACCGAGGAAGGCGAGCGGCGCCTGCAGGGCGCCGGTCGAGACGCCGGTCACCACGTCGAACACGGGGCGCGCCCCCGACGCGGTCCAGCCGGCGATCAGGCCGGCGCCGAATGCGCCGTCGGCGCCACCGCTCGACAGCAGGAGCACGTTGCGCACCGGGCGCGCGTCGCTCGCGGTCTGCGCGATGGGTGGAACGCCCGAGACGTCCACGACGATGCGTGGCGCGATGCATGCCGTCATCGCGAGGCAGGCGAGGCCGACGATCGCCCGCGCGATCATGCCGTCCTCGGATCGTAGGGCAGGCGCGTCACGGTGCGGCCCGTGATCGCCGCAATGGCGTTGGTGATCGCCGCCGGTGCGGCGACGATGGCGGTCTCGCCCGCGCCCGACGGCGGGTCTCCCTCGTCGACGAGGTCGATCGTCATCGCCGGCACCTCCCCGAAGCGGGGGAGCGCGTAATCCTGGAAATTGCCGGCGGCCACCCGGCCGTCCGCCATGTCGAGGCGCTCCTGCAGCGCGGTGCCGATGCCCCAGACGAGGTTGCCCTCGATCTGCGCGCGCACGCCGTCGGGATTGACGACGAGCCCGCAATCATGCGCGCACCACAGCTGCGTGACGCGCGGCCCCTGCGCATCCAGCCTCACCTCTGCCACCACCGCGGCGAACGAGGTCTCCTTGTAGACGCCGCAGGCGACGCCGTAGCCGAGCCCCGGCGCGGCGCGCCGCGCGCGCCAGTTCGCCGCCGCGGCGACGCGCTCCAGCACGCGGGCGAGCCGCGCGGCGTCCGGCCCGAGATTGGCGAGCCGGAACGCGACCGGGTCCTGCCCCGCGGCTCGGGCCAACGCGTCGATCGCCGTCTCCACGACCCAGACGTTCGGGGCGGCGCCGAGCCCGCGCCACGGGCCGGTGTCGACCGGCAGGCGCACGTCCGTGAAGCCGACGCGGACCGCGTCGATGGCGTAGGGCGGAACGGCGCCGCGCGCGACGCCGGGATCGGCGACGAACGAGGTCGCCCGCTGCAGCAGCGGCCCCATCGCCGCCGAGGTGAAGATGACATGTCCCGAGCGGAAGCGATGGCGCCAGGCGGCGATCCGGCCCTCGGGAGTCAGCCGCGCCTCGATCCGGTGCGTCGACGGCGGCCTGTGGAAACCGTGGCCGAACTCGTCCTCGCGGCTCCAGCGGACCTTGACCGGCCGGCCGAAGGCGCGGGCGAGGCGCGCCGCCTCCAGCTCGACGGTGCAGATCGTGCGCCCGCCGAAACCGCCGCCGAGGCGCTGCCCGTGGACGACGACGCGCGCCGGGTCGAGGTCGAGCTCCTTCGCCAGAACGCGCGCGACGAAGGTGACGTCCTGCGAGCCCGTCCACACCTCGAGCCGCTCGTCCCGGAAGCGCGCGACGGCGCAGCGCGGCTCCATCGCCGCGTGCGCCGCCATCGGCACGGCGAGCCGCAGCGCGACGTCGAAGGGCGCCATGCCGTTGAGACGATCGGCGTCGGGCCGATCGTCGACGAGCGTGTGCTCGGAGCCGCCGTCGGGATGCTCCCGGTCGACGTCGATCGCGGCGTCGATCTCCGCTTGCGAGGCGGTCGACCCGCCCGACCATCGGGTTTCGACGAGGGCGCGGGCGCGTTCCACGGCGTCCTGCCCGAGCGCCACGACGCCGACGAAATCGCCCGCGCGGTGGAGACCGAGATACGAGGGGAGGGCCCGCGCCGCTTCATCGTCGACGGCGTCGAGTCGCGCGCCGAGACGCGGCGGGCGCAGGACGGCGCCGAAGGCCAGGTCCGGCAGGCGGACGTCGTCGGAAAAGAGCGGCACCGCACCGGTGATCAGCGCCCGCAAGCCGTCCGGCTCGGGCGAGGCGCCGACGACGGACCGGGCGACCGCCCGATCGAAGCTGCGGGGCCGGGCCGCGTCCACGGCGTCGGCGTCGAGCACGAGCGGAGCGTGGGCGACCTCGGCGAGGGGAAGCCTGCGATCGCCATCGGTCACGACGGCATCGTCGATGATCCGGACCCGCGCGACGGGAACGCCGAGCGCCTCGGCCGCGCGCCGTCGCGCGGCCAGCGCCAGCGCCGCGCAGGCCTGGGCCAGCAGCGGTGCGAAATCGCCGATCGAGTCCGATCCGACCGTGGCGCGGGCCGGCGGCACACGGTCGGTGCGCGGATGCACGAAGGAGACCCGCTCGAAGCCGACGCCCGTCTCCTCCGCCGCGATCTGGCGCAGGGCCGTCGCGACGCCCTGGCCCATCTCGGCCCGGGGCGAGACGATCTCGACCGTGCCGTCGGGCCTGAGGCTCACCCACAGCGCGGCGTCCCCGGCGGTCGGATCCGCCCGATGCGGCAAGGCGGGCGGGCGGACGAAGACGGCGCCCGCCCCGGCGGCGGCGACGATCCCGGCCGCGCTCCAGCCGAGCGCCTTCAGGAAGCGGCGGCGAGACCAGGCCATCATGCGCCCTCCCGCAGGAGGGTCTGGGCGCGCGCGACGGCGCGGCGGATGCGGACTTGCGTCCCGCAGCGGCAGAGCACGCCGTCCATCGTCGCGGCGACGAGGTCGGGGCCCGCCTCCGGCGCCTCGCCGAGGAGCGCGGCGGCCGTCATGATCTGCCCGTTCTGGCAGTAGCCGCATTGCGGGACGCGCTCGGCGAGCCAGGCCTTCTGGACCGGGTGGAGGCCGTCGGCATGCCCGGCGCCGAGCCCCTCCAGGGTTACGACGCGCCGGCCTGCGACGTCGCGGACGGCGAGCAGGCACGACCGCTCGGCGCGCCCGTCGACATGCACCGTGCAGGCGCCGCAGGCGCCGATCCCGCAGCCGAATTTCGGCCCGAGCACGTCGAGACGATCGCGCAGGACCCACAGGAGGCGGTCCTCGCCCGCCGCTTCGGGAACCGAGACGGGCGTGCCGTTCAGCTGGAATTCCATCGTGTCCTCCGGCGGGCCCGATAGGGGCCCGATCACCGGACGATACGGTGCGCGTCGGCGGGGACTTGAACGATCGCGCCAGAATCGAACTCGGCCGGGCGCGGGGCCGGCCGGACGGTCACGCCGCGGCGCGACCTGCGTCTCAGAAGTCGCGCGAGAGCACCGGGCGCGCCGGGCCGGGCGCCGCGGCGCCGTAGCGGGCCACGCCCTCCGCGGGCTCGGCGCGGCGACGGTCGCGGTAGGCGGGCAGGCGCCGCTCGCAGGCGATCAGCTGGGTGAGGAAGCCCGCGTCGGGCCGGACCGGAGCGCACGGCGCGGGCTTGCGGGGCTCCAGCACGACGAGCGCCCGGCATTCGCTCGGCGCCGTTAATGGTTCATTATGCAACGGCTCAACCTCGGTTTCGACCAGCCGGCGAATCGTAGCAAGTCTCGGGCCGGTTTTCACCTTTTGTTAACCCTCGCGGCGCATCCTCCGTGCAACGATGCCAATTCGAGAAAATGCGCGGCGGCGCCCACCGCGACGCGCGGGGGGCGGACTTTCATGACATCTCCGGGCGCGCGCGCCGACGACGCACAGCCGAGAGGATCGGACACCCGGTCCGCCCGCCGCGAGCGCGGGCCCCTCGACCCGCGCGCCGTGCTCACCTCCATCGGCGAGGTCGTCTACGACTGGGACATCGGCACAGACGCCCTCGCCTGGAGCGCCAATGCCGGCGACGTGTTCGGCCTGCCCGACATGGCGGTGTTCGCCTGCGGCGGCGCCTTCGGCCTCGCCTGCGAGGACAGCGCCGGGCGCACCCGCCACGACGTCGTGCTGGACGCGCGCGAGACCGACGCCGGCGAGGGCGTGCCGTATCGCGCCAGCTACCTGCTTCGCCTCCCCGCCGCCGCCCGCGGCCAGATCCAGGGGCGCGGCAAGGGCCTCGTCCCCGTCGAGGACACCGGGCGCTGGTACGCCGGAGCGGATGGCCGCCCGGCCTTCGCCCACGGCGTCCTGCGCCTCGGCCAGACGCCGCGCGACCTGCCCGCGCCCGTGCGCGCGCGCACCGACTTCATCGAAGCCATCGCTCCCGACGTCGCCGCCGCCGCCCGCGCCAAGCGCGCGATGGCGCTCATGGTCATGTCGGTGGAGGGGCTCGAGCGGCTCAACGACGATTACGGTTTCGACGTGGTCGACCAGGCGATCGAGGAGGTGATGCGCCGCGCCGCCGTGGTGATGCGCCGCCGCGACGTGTTCGCCCGCTACGCCTCGAACCGCTTCGGCGTGGCGTTGCTCTCCTGCGCGCCGGAGCAGGTCGAGATCGCCGCCGACCGGCTGCGCGCCGGGGTCGAGAGCGCGCCGATCGCGACGCCGCGCGGGCCCGTGACGATCCGCGTCGCCGTCGGCGCGGCGAGCGCGCCGCACCACGCGACCGACGCGCCCGGACTGCTGCGCCGGGCCGAGGACGCGCTCGCGGTCAGCCGCCGCTCGGCCCAGGCCCTGACGATCTACCGCCCGGGGCTCGTGCGCCGCGTGGCGGGCCCGGACCAGGGCCAGGGCCGCGAGCTCGACGTCATCGCCGCCCTCAACCAGCGCCGGGTCGTGATGGCCCGCCAGCCGATCGTCGACGCGCGCGGCCGCGCGCCGGCCTTCCACGAGGCGCTGGCGCGCATTCGCGAGCCGGAGGGCCGGATCATCGGGGCGGGGGAGATTATCCCGCTCGTCGAGCGCGCCGGGCTCGTCCCGCTGCTGGACGCCCGTATGCTGGCCCTCGCCGCCGAGCGGCTCGCCGCGCACCCCACGGAGCGGCTGTCGATCAACGTCTCCCCGCTCACGCTCGAGACGCCCGACTGGCTCGGCACCCTCGCGAGCACGCTCGGCGCCCATCGCGGCGTCGCCGAGCGGATCATCGTCGAGGTCACCGAGACGGTGGCCGTGCGCGACCCCGAGGCGACCCGCGGCCGGCTCGACGCGATGAAGGCGCTCGGCGTCGCGGTGGCGCTCGACGATTTCGGCGCCGGCCACACCTCCTTCCGCCACCTGCGCGACTTCCCCATCGACCTGCTCAAGATCGACGGCGCCTTCGTGCAGAACCTCGCCCGCTCGCCGGACGACCGATTCTTCGTGCGCACCCTCGTCGACCTCGCCCACCACCTCGGCATCCCCACCGTGGCCGAATGGGTGGAGGACGAGGAGACGGCCGCCATGCTCCGAGACTGGGGGGTGGACTACCTCCAGGGCACGTTCTTCGGCGCGCCCGCGCTGGAGGACGCGCGCACCGGGTCGGGGGATCGCAGGGCGGCGGTGGCTTGAGGGGGGGCGGTCCGGACCGCGTTCACGGTCTCGGATCGGAGCCTTGCACGCGGTCCGCCAGAAGGTTGACGACGCTCTCGATGCTGAGGAAGAGGGCGGCGAGCGCGAGGACGAGCACCCCGACATAGGGCTCCTTCGTCGGCGTGGCGTCGAGGATCAGGCGGATGGTCGCCGAGCTGAACTCCAGCCGGTCGAGCTGCGCCAGGGCGGCCGCCCAGATGTCGGCGCCGCCGACGACGACGGCCAGAAGGAAGAACGCACGAAGCGCTCGGCTCTTCACCCGTTCGAGTTGCGACCGCTTCGGGAAGAAGGTCTCGAGGAGTCGAACGAGGATCGCAGGCTGGCCCGGCCCGGCGGGGTCAGGATCGAGCATCGCCCTCGCTCGACCAAGCGCCGCAGATCGCCGCGTCCTGCGCCTCGATCTCGTCGGCGAACCGGGTGAACGCGAAATAGACGCGGGCGATCGCGGCCAGCGCGGCCGTCGCGAGGAGCCCCGATATGCAGAGGTAGAAGATCACGTCCGGCCCGCTCAGGCTTCGGATGAAGGCCGCGGTGGCCACGAGCACCGCGAGGCTCCCGAGCAGCGAGGCCCCGAGCGCCCTCGTCCGCGCGGACTCCGTTCGTAACCGCCGTCGCATCGCGGCGACGATCTCCGCGTCCGACGGCTCGCCGGCATGCGGACCCGCCCAGTAGGGCGTCGGCGGCTCGGCGAAATGGTCTGCGCGCGACATTCCCCATGTCCTTCTCTCGTCGAGGAGTGTGTACGCGGGATTGCAAGTCGAGTCAATTCTGACATAAGATTATGAGTACCCGTCGGCGTCCCCGGCGACCCCCGCGCCGCCGCGCCCCCCTTCCCCTCCCGCCCCTTCTCCCCTAGAACCCCGGCAGGAGCGCGCGTCCCATGTCCCACAACACGTTCGGCCATCTCTTCCGTGTCACGACCTTCGGCGAGAGCCACGGGCCGGCGCTCGGCTGCGTGGTCGACGGGTGCCCGCCCGGCATCCCGCTCGAAGTGGAGGACATCCAGGCCGAGCTCGACCGGCGCCGGCCGGGGCAGTCGCGCTACACGACGCAGCGGCGCGAGCCGGACGCGGTGAAGATCCTCTCGGGCGTGTTCCAGGACGAACGGATGGAGGCCCAGGTCACCACCGGCACGCCGATCGCGCTCGTGATCGAGAACGTGGACCAGCGCTCGAAGGACTATTCCGAGATCCGCGACAGCTACCGCCCCGGCCACGCCGATTTCGCCTACGACGTGAAGTACGGCGTGCGCGACTATCGCGGCGGCGGGCGCTCCTCGGCGCGCGAGACCGCGGCGCGGGTGGCGGCCGGGGCCATCGCGCGCAAGGTCCTGCCCGGCGTCACCATCCGCGGTGCGCTCGTGCAGATGGGTCCGCACGCGATCGACCGCGCCGCCTGGGACTGGGAGGAGGTCTCCCGCAACCCCTTCTTCTGCCCCGACGCGACGGCGGCGGCGGCCTGGGCCGAGTATCTCGACGGCATCCGCAAGGCCGGCTCCTCCATCGGCGCGGTGATCGAGATCGTCGCCGAGGGCGTGCCCCCGGGGCTCGGCGCGCCGATCTACGGCAAGCTCGACGCCGAGCTCGCCGGCGCGCTGATGTCGATCAACGCGGTCAAGGGCGTCGAGATCGGCGAGGGCTTCGCGGCGGCCGCCCTCACCGGCGAGGAGAACGCCGACGAGATGCGCCCGGGCAACGACGGCGCGCCGGTGTTCCGCTCCAACAAGGCCGGCGGCGTGCTCGGCGGCATCTCGACGGGCCAGCCCGTCGTCGCCCGCTTCGCGGTGAAGCCCACCTCGTCGATCCTGGCGCCCCGCGCCTCGGTGACGCGGCGCAACGCCGAGGCCGAAGTCGTCACCAAGGGCCGGCACGACCCCTGCGTCGGCATCCGCGCGGTTCCCGTCGGCGAAGCCATGGTGGCGTGCGTGCTCGCGGACCATTATCTGCGCCACAGGGGCCAGGTCGGCGACGTCCGCAGCTGGCCCCTCGAGCGTCCCTTCGGCTGACCCCGCAACGAGCAGCGACACCATGCCCCAATCGGTCACCAACGCCATCGAAGCCTTCGCCCGCGGCGAGATCGTCATCGTCACGGACGACGACGACCGCGAGAACGAGGGCGATCTCATCGTCGCCGCCTCGCTGTGCACGCCCGAGAAGATGGCCTTCATCATCCGCAACACCTGCGGCATCGTCTGCGCGCCGGTGACGCCGGGCGAGGCCAAGCGCCTGCGGCTCGACCCGATGGTGGCCTCGAACGACGCGCCGCTCGGAACCGCCTTCACCGTCTCGGTGGACGTCCGCCACGGGCTCACCACGGGCATCTCGGCCGAGCAGCGCTGCAACACCGTGCGTGCGCTCGCCAACGGCAACATGGGCGCGGAGGACTTCGTGCGCCCCGGCCACGTCTTCCCGCTGGTGGCCAAGGAGGGCGGCGTGCTGATGCGGTCGGGGCATACCGAGGCCGCGGTCGACCTGTGCAAGCTCGCGGGCCTGCCGCAGGTGGGCGTGATCTGCGAGCTCGCCAACGACGACGGCACGGTGATGAAGGGCGATCAGATCGTCGCCTTCGCGCAGGCCCACGGCCTCGCCCGCGTCTCCGTGGCCGACATGATCGCCTACCGCCAGAAGCGCGAGCGGCTCGTCCAGCGCCTCGGCACCTTCCCGGTCGAGACCCGCCACGGCGAGATGACGGGCTACGCCTACACCACGCCCTTCGATTCGGTGCAGCACTTCGCCCTCGTCCACGGCCGTATCGGCGACGGGAAGAACGTGCTCGCGCGGCTCCACCGCGCCAACGTCGTCTCGGACGTGTTCGAATCGTCGGGCGCCGTCGACCGCGCGCTGGAGCGCTTCGCGGCCGAGGGGAGGGGGGTCCTCGTCTACCTGCGCGAGGGCACGGCCGGCGTGCCGCTGACCTCCTATTCCGACGAGACCGCCCATTCGGAGGCGGAGCGCAACAAGACCTGGCGCGAGGTCGGTCTCGGCGCGCAGATCCTGCGCGACCTCGGGGTAACCTCGATCCGCAACCTGGCGAGCTCCTCGCGCGCCTATGTCGGGCTGGCGGGCTTCGGCATCGAGCTCGTGGAGACGGTGCCGCTGGAGGGGTGATCGCGCCCGTTGCAGATCCTTCGAGGCCTCCGGCCCCGCGCGCGCCGGCCTTCCCGGCTTGCATTCGTCGTCGCGAGCCCGTATATGCGCGCCCATCCCACACGCGGAGCCCTCCTCGCATCGTGCGAGGCGAACCCGGTGCCGGCTGATCAAGCCGGAGCTCGGCCCCGCGGAGGTTCAACCGGAGTTTAGAGACATGGCCCTTCCCGATACCTCCATGCGTCAGCTGCTCGAGGCCGGCGCGCATTTCGGTCACCAGTCCCACCGCTGGAACCCGAAGATGCTGCCGTTCATCTTCGGCACGCGCAACAACATCCACATCATCGACCTGGCCCAGACCGTGCCGATGTTCTACCGCGCCCTGCAGGCCGTGAGCGACACGGTCGCTCGCGGCGGCCGCGTGCTGCTGGTGGGCACCAAGCGCCAGGCCCAGGACGCGGTGGCGGACGCCGCCAAGCGCTCGGCCCAGTATTACGTCAACTCCCGCTGGCTCGGCGGCATGCTGACGAACTGGAAGACCATCTCGGGCTCGATCACGCGCCTGCGCAAGGTCGACGAGATCCTCGAGGGCGGGGCCGTCGGCCTCACCAAGAAGGAGCGCCTGATGCTCGCCCGCGAGAAGGAGAAGCTCGAGCGGGCGCTCGGCGGCATCAAGGACATGGGCGGCGTGCCCGACCTGATCTTCGTGATCGACACCAACAAGGAGCAGCTGGCCGTGAAGGAGGCGCAGCGCCTCGGCATCCCGGTCGCCGCCATCGTCGACACGAACTGCGATCCCGACGGCATCACCTATCCGATCCCGGCCAACGACGACGCCGGCCGCGCCATCGCGACCTATTGCGACCTGATCGCGCGCGCCGCGCTCGACGGCATCTCGCGCTCGCAGGGCGACCTGGGCGTCGACATCGGCGCCTCCGAGGCCCCGATGATGGAGGAGCTGCCCGAGGTCGTGGCCGAGGCCGGCCCGGCCGAGGCGCCCGTCGACGTCACCATGGAGCAGACCGAGCGCTTCGAGCGCCTCGCGGCCCCGCGCGGCGCGCCGGACGACATGACCAAGCTCACCGGCGTCGGTCCCGAGCTGGAGCAGGCTCTCAACGACGCGGGCGTGTTCCACTATTGGCAGATCGCGGCGATGTCGGACGCCGAGGCGGCCGCGCTGGACGCCGACCTCAAGCTCAACGGCAAGATCGCGCAGAACGGCTGGGTCGCCCAGGCGCGGGCGATGCTCGAAGCCGCCGCCGCGTAAGTCGCGCCGAGCGTCATCGGAACGTCGCAGGCCCGCGGCGTTTCTTCCGACGCGCTGACGATACGACATCAGCCCGGCGTGCCGACGAGGACCGCCGGGCTCCCTTTTGACGGAGACCCGAGATCATGGCGAACATCACCGCGGCGATGGTGAAGGACCTGCGCGAGAAGACCGGCGCGGGTATGATGGACTGCAAGAACGCGCTGGGCGAGACCGACGGCGACATCGAGGCCGCCATCGACTGGCTGCGCAAGAAGGGCCTCGCCAAGGCGGCGAAGAAGGCCGGCCGCGTGGCGGCCGAGGGCCTCGTCGCCGTCGAGATCCGCGACGCGATCGCCGGCATGGTCGAGGTGAACTCCGAGACCGACTTCGTGGCGCGCAACGAGCAGTTCCAGGGCTTCGTCTCCGCGACCGCGCGCATCCTCCTCGAGACCGACGGCACCGTCGACGGCTTGAACGCGGCATCCTATCCGGGCGCGACCGGCACGGTCGGCGAGAAGCTCCAGGAGCTGATCGCGACGATCGGCGAGAACATGACGATCCGCCGCACCGCCAAGGTCACGGTCAAGCAGGGCGTCGTCGCCTCCTACGTGCACAACGCCGTCGCCGACGGGCTCGGCAAGATCGGCGTGCTCGTCGCCATGGAATCGACCGGCTCCGACAAGGAGGCGCTCGCCGCGCTCGGCCGTCAGATCGCCATGCACGTCGCCGCCGTGAACCCGGTGGCGGTGGACGCGTCGGGCGTCGACGCCGCGACGCTCGAGCGCGAGGCCGCGATCCTGCGCGAGAAGAATGCCGGCAAGCCGGACCACGTCATGCAGAAGATCGTCGAGAGCGGCCTGAAGTCCTACTACAAGGAAGTCACCCTCTTGGAGCAGTCCTTCGTGCACGACCCGTCGAAGACGGTCGCGCAGGTGCTCAAGGAGGCCGAGAGCAAGGTCGGCGGCCCGGTCGCGATCGGCGGCTTCGTGCGCTACGCGCTCGGCGAGGGCATCGAGAAGGAAGAGACCGACTTCGCCGCCGAGGTCGCGGCCCAGGCCGGCGTCAAGGGCTGAGCCCGGCCGCGACGGCGCCGCGCGCGCCGCGACGCATCGACGAGGCGGCGCTCCGGCGCCGCCTTTTTCTTGACGTCCGGTCACCCCGAAAAAGCGCCCGGCTCGGCTTGCGCCCGGCCCGCCGCAGCGGCAGGGTGCGCCGCGGCGGGCCGACTTCGGCGACGGCGGACGGGAGATTACGGCGTGGCGATGCCTTACAAGCGCATATTGGTGAAGCTCTCGGGCGAGGCCCTGCAGGCCCCCGACGGGTACTGGCTCGACGCGCAGACGCTCGCGGCGCTGGCCGAGGACGTCGCCCGCGCGCATGCTGCCGGCTACGAGATCGCGCTCGTCGTCGGCGGCGGCAACATCATCCGCGGCGCGCGCATGAGCGCGGCGGGCTGGATCGACCGGGCCACGGCCGATTCGATGGGCATGCTCGCGACCGTGATGAACTCGCTCGCGCTGGAGACCGCGCTCAACGCCGCCGGCGTCTCGGCGCGCACGATGTCGGCGGTCTCGATGCCCACGATCTGCGAGACCTACGCCCGCCAGCCGGCGCTCCACCACCTGGAGAAGGGCCAGGTCGTGGTGCTCGCCGGCGGCACCGGCAACCCGTTCTTCACCACCGACACCTCCGCCGTGCTGCGCGCCGCCGAGCTGCGCTGCGACGCGGTCCTCAAGGCGACGCAGGTCGACGGCGTCTATTCCGCCGACCCCAAGCGCGACCCGGCCGCGCAGCGCTTCGACCGGATCACCCACGACGAGGCCATCGCGCGCGATCTCAAGGTGATGGACACGGCCGCCTTCGCGCTCGCCCGCGAGCAGCGCCTGCCGATCGTGGTGGGCAGCGTGCACGCGCCGTCCTCGGTGCTGGCGATCCTGGAGGGCTCGGCCCCCGCCACGATCGTAGCCCCTTGATGCGCAAGCCTCATCGGCGTAAGCCGGACCGACAACGGCGTTAAGGCGAGAGAGCGATGAGCGACGATTTCGATCTCAACGATATCAAGCGACGCATGGACGGCGCGGTCAACTCCCTGAAGAACGACCTCTCGGGCCTGCGCACCGGGCGCGCCTCGGCGAGCCTCGTCGAGCCGATCACGGTCGAGGCCTACGGCGCGGCGATGCCGATGAACCAGGTGGCGACGATCTCGGTTCCCGAGCCGCGCCTGCTCTCGGTGCAGGTCTGGGATCGCGGCATGGTCGGCGCCGTCGAGAAGGCGATTCGCGAATCCGATCTGGGGCTCAACCCGCAGACGGAAGGGCAGGTCATCCGCCTGCGCATTCCCGAGATGAACGAGCAGCGTCGCAAGGAGATGGTCAAGGTCGCCAACAAGTACGCGGAGGAGGCGCGCGTCGCCGTCCGCCACGTGCGCCGCGATGGCCTCGACACGCTCAAGAAGCTCGAGAAGGACGGCCTGATCTCGCAGGACGACGAGAAGCGCCAGGCCGACCTGGTGCAGAAGGCGACGGACGAGCACGTCGCCGAGGTCGACAGCGTGCTGTCGGCCAAGGAGAAGGAGATCATGCAGGTCTGAGGGCCGCATGATCGCACGCCGCGCGCCACCGCGCGCGGCTCGGAGCGCCGCAGAGATGAGTTCACGGCCCGCAATCGGCATGTTGGAGCGGAGCGACTGAATGGCCGCTGAGATCGGCGCATCCGCCGCGACCGCGCGTGCGCTCGACGACGCCTCAGCGGCGCCGGGCCCCGGCGCGCGCCACGGCGACGCGCGCATCCCGCGTCACGTCGCCATCATCATGGACGGCAACGGCCGCTGGGCGGCGCGCCGCGGTCTTCCGCGCGTGGAGGGCCATCGCCGTGGGGTGGAGGCGGTCCGCCGGGCCGTGCGGCTCGCCGGCGAGGCGGGGGTGCGCTACCTGACGCTGTACTCGTTCTCGGCAGAGAACTGGTCGCGCCCGGCGCAGGAGATCTCCGACCTGATGGGCCTGCTCAAGCGCTTCGTGCGCAACGACCTGGCCGAGCTCCACAAGAACGGCGTCCGGGTGCGCATCATCGGCGAGCGCGAGGGGCTCTCCGCCGACATCCTGGCGACGCTCGACGAGGCCGAGAGCCTGACGCGCGCCAACAGCGGGCTCACCCTGGTCGTCGCCTTCAACTACGGCGGGCGCCAGGAGATCGCCCGCGCGGCCCGGGCGCTGGCCGCCGAGGTCGCCGCCGGCCGGCTCGCGCCCGAGGACATCACCGCCGACCGGATCTCGGCCACGCTCGACACGCGCGACATTCCCGATCCCGATCTCGTCCTGCGCACCTCCGGCGAGCAGCGGATCTCGAACTTCCTGCCCTGGCAGACGGCCTATTCGGAACTCGTCTTCCTGCCGGACCTGTGGCCGGACTTCGACCGCGAGGCCTTCGGGGCGGCGCTGGCCGAGTACGCCCGGCGCGAGCGGCGCTTCGGCGGGCTCGAGCCGCGGACGCCCTGAGATGGCGCGCCCACCCCCATCGGGCGGCTTCCTGCGATCCGAGACCGGCGTTCGCCTCCTGTCCGCGCTCGTGCTCGTGGCGCTGGCGCTGGGCTCGGCGTGGCTGGGCGGGCCGGCGCTGGCGCTGTTCTGGCTCCTCGCCGCCGGCGGCGCCGCGGTCGAATGGACCGACGTCTGCAAGCTTCAGCGCCGGGGCGCGGTGCGCGCGGCGCTTCTCGCGAGCCTGCTCGCGGCCTCGCTGCTCGCGGTCGTCGACTCTCCCGGCTGGCTCGTCGCGCTCGTCGCCGGCCTGGCGATCGCCGCCGCGCTCGCCGCCGGCCGAACCGGACGCGACCGTGTCTGGACGCTCGCCGGGCTCGCGATCCTGGGGCTTCTCGCCGTCACCCCGGTGCTCGTGCGCGAGAACCCCGCGCTCGGCCTCACCGGCCTCCTGTGGATGTTCGCGGTCGTCTGGGGCACCGACATCGCGGCCTACTTCACCGGGCGCGCGCTCGGCGGGCCGAAGCTCGCGCCGAGCATCAGCCCCGGCAAGACCTGGTCGGGCTTCTTCGGCGGGCTCGTCGTGGGCACGCTCGCGGCGGTGCTGGTCGTCGCCGGGGGCGTCGCGCTCGGCTGGGAGCGCCCACTCGGATGGGGGACCATCGTCGTCCTGTCCGCCGTCGCCTCGGTCGTGGGCCAGATCGGCGATCTCGCCGAATCGAAGCTGAAGCGCCAGTTCAACGTCAAGGATTCGAGCCGCATCATCCCCGGCCACGGCGGCGTGCTCGACCGCATCGACGCCTTCGTCGCCGTGTGCGCCTTCGTCGCGCTCGCCATGGTGCTCGCGAGGGCGTTCGCGGGACTTTCCGCCGGCGCGGCCGGGTGACTTCGCGCGGGGTTCGGCGCATAGTCCGACGGGGCTGGAGACGTCATGCCGGATACCAACACACAAGCCGCGGCCCGCTCGCGCACGATCAGCATCCTCGGGGCGACGGGGTCGGTCGGCCGCTCCACCGTCGACGTGGTGCGCGCGCATCCCGACCGCTTCCGCGTCGAGGCGCTGGTGGGCGGACGCGACGCCGCCGCGCTGGCGGATCTCGCCATCGGGCTCTCCGCCCGCTTCGCCGCCGTCGCCGACGAGGCCTCGGGCCCGGCCCTGCGCGAGGCGCTCTCCGGCTCCGGCATCGCCTGCGGCGCGGGGCCGTCCGCGGTGATCGAGGCGGCCGAGCGGGACGCCGACGTCGTCCTCGCCGCGATCTCGGGCGCCGCCGGCCTCGCGCCGACGGCGGCGGCTATGAAGCCCGGGCGCACCATCGCGCTCGCCAACAAGGAATGCCTCGTCAGCGCCGGCGCAGCCTTCATGGCGCGGGCGCGCGGGCTCGGCGTGGTGCTGCGCCCGGTCGATTCCGAGCACAACGCGCTCGAGCAGGCGCTCGGCGCCGGCCGCCGCGAGGACGTCATCGCGATGACGCTGACGGCGTCGGGCGGGCCCTTCCGCACCTGGTCGCGCGAGAGCCTCGAGACCGCGACCGTGAAGCAGGCGCTCAAGCACCCCACCTGGTCGATGGGCGCGAAGATCTCGATCGACTCGGCGACCCTCATGAACAAGGGGCTCGAGCTGATCGAGGCGCATCACCTCTTCGACGTGCCGGCGGAGCTGCTCGAGGTGCTGGTGCACCCGCAGTCGATCATCCACGGCCTGGTGCATTGGCGCGACGGCTCGATCACCGCCGGGCTCGCGGCGGCGGACATGCGCATCCCGATCGTCAACAGCCTCGCCCTCGACGGCGTGCGGCTCGATCTCGACGGCCCCCGGGTCGACTTCGCCGCGCTCGGCGGCTTCACCTTCGAGCCCGCCGACCGCGCGCGCTTCCGCTGCCTGGCGCTCGCCGAGGCGGCGATGTCGCAGGGCGGCGGCGCGACGACGGTGCTGAACGCGGCCAACGAGATCGCCGTCGCCGCCTTCTGCGCCGAGCGGATCGGCTTCTACGGCATCGCCGAGACCGTCGAACGGACGCTCGACGCGATGAGCGCGGGCGCGCTGCCCGCGCCCGCGAGCATCGCGGACGCGTTAACCCTGGATGCGGAAACCCGCGCGCGGGCGGAGCAAATCTTGCAGGATCGGCCGATACACCCGATCTGACACGCACAGCCGATACGCCAGCAGCCGCCCGGGGCGGCGCCGAGGAGACGACGACGATGGATTTCTTCAGCATGATCGGCACGGGAGCCGTCGATCTCGTCTTCGGCTACCTGGTGCCGTTCATCGCGGTTCTCGCGGTGGTGGTCTTCATCCACGAGATGGGGCACTACCTCGTCGGCCGCTGGTGCGGCGTCGGCGTACAGGCGTTCTCCGTCGGCTTCGGTCCCGAGCTCGTCGGCTGGAACGACCGCCATGGGACGCGCTGGAAGATCTGCGCCGTGCCGCTCGGCGGCTACGTCAAGTTCTTCGGCGACGCCAGCGCGGCCTCGACGCCGGACAACGAGGGCCTGAAGGGTATGAGCGAGGCCGACAGGGCCAAGAGCTTCCATCACAAGCACGTCGCGGCGCGCGCGGCGGTGGTGGCGGCCGGCCCGCTGGCGAACTTCATCCTGGCCGTCGCGATCTTCGCCGGCCTCGTCTACTTCAACGGCCGCGACGTGCTGATCCCCCAGGTCGACGAGGTGATCGAGGGCAGCGCGGCCGAGCGTGCGGGCATCGCGCCCGGCGACGTGATCGTGGAGATCGACGGCCGCACGATCGTCAGCTTCAACGACATGCAGCGCATCGTCTCCTCCTCGGCGGAGGATCGCCTCACGATCGTGGTCGACCGTGGCGGCCGGCTGGTGACGCTGGAGGCGACGCCCGAGCGGCGTGAGGTCGAGACCGCCTTCGGCATGCAGCGCATCGGCATGCTCGGCATCCAGGCGTCGAATACGCCCGAGGCGATCCGCCACCTCACCTACGGCCCGGTGGAGGCGCTCGGTCTCGGCGTCTACGAGAGCTACTTCGTCGTCGAGCGCACCTTCGACTATCTCGGCAAGCTGATCACCGGCCGCGAATCGGCCGACCAGCTCTCCGGCCCGATCCGAATCGCCAAGGTTTCCGGCGAGGTGGCGGACATGGGCGGGATTCTGGCGCTCCTGTCGCTCGCGGCCGTCCTGTCGGTCTCGATCGGGCTTATCAACCTGTTCCCGGTCCCCATGCTCGACGGCGGCCACCTCGTGTTCTACGCCGTGGAGGCGATCCGCGGGCGCCCGCTCAGCGAGAACGCGCAGGAAATCGGGTTCCGAATCGGCTTCGCCCTCGTCATCTTCCTCATGCTCTTCGCCACTTGGAATGATCTCGTTCACCTTACCGCCTCGTTTACGAACGCGGGGACGTGACACGAAGGCCACGCCCGGTCAAAATTCCTCCCGGGTGGAGGACGAGGCGGTTGCGTGGCCGCTCAACTCGGGTAGAAGCGGAGATTGACCAGAACGGTCGGGGGGCGGTCGAGAGCCTGCCGGTCCGCGCGGCAACCCGTGGCAATCAAGAACGAGACGGGCCGATTACATGTCGATGATAGTGAAACGCCGGCGTCATGCGGCGAAGACGGCCTCGGTCGCGCTCGCGGCGCTGATGGTCACGTTCACCGTGTCCGAGGCGCTTGCCCAGCAGGTCGTCGTTCGCGGCAACAGCCGGATCGACGATCAGACGATCCGCGCCTACGTCACCGGAACGAGCCCGGAGGAGGCGCGGCGCAATCTCGTCGCTACCGGCTTCTTCACGGACGTGCGCGTCTCGCGTTCCGGCGGGCAGACCATCGTCACCGTCGTCGAGAACAACATCATCAACCGCGTGGCCTTCGAGGGGAACCGCCGCCTTCCGGGCGACGCGCTGCTCCCCGAGCTGCAGACCAGGGCGCGCCAGCCCTACAATCCCGCCACCGTCCAGGCCGACATCGAGCGCATCACCGAGATCTACCGCCGCACCGGCCGCGCGCTGGCGACGGTCAGCTCCCGCGTCGTCGATCTCCCCGACGGCCGCATCGACGTCGTGTTCACGGTCGACGAGGGCACCAAGACCGGCGTCCGCGAGATCGGCTTCAGCGGCAACGAGGCCTTCTCGGAACGGCGCCTCCGCGACATCATGACGACGACGGAGACGGGTCTCTTCTCCTTCCTGAAGACGACCGACGTCTACGACCCCGATCGCCTCGCCGCGGACCTCGAGCTGATTCGCCGCTACTATCTGCGCAAGGGCTACGCCGACTTCCAGGTCGTGGGCACGAACGTCGTGTTCGATCCGCAGCGGGAAGGCTACGTCATCGACATCGCCGTGCAGGAGGGCCAGCAGTACCGGGTCGGCGCGGTGTCCGTCGATTCGCGCATCGCCGACGTCTCCACGGACGAGCTGCGGCGGCGCGTGCTGACGCGCGAGGGGCAGGTCTACGACGCCACCGCCGTCGAGCGCACGCTCGTCGACCTCACGACCGAGGTCGCGCGTCGCGGCTACGCCTTCGCGCAGGTGCGCCCCGCGGGCGAGCGCGACCCCGCCGCCGGCGTGGTCAACATCACCTACATCGTCGAGGAGGGCCCGCGCGTCTACATCGAGCGGATCAACATCCGCGGCAACACGCGCACCCGCGACTACGTCATCCGTCGCGAGCTCGATCTCGGCGAAGGCGACCCCTACAACAAGGTGCTGATCGATCGCGCGGAGCGTCGGCTCAACGGGCTGGGCTTCTTCGAGCGCGTGCGCATCTCCAACGAGCCGAGCCTCTCGCCGGATCGCGTCGTCCTCAACGTCGACGTCGAGGACAAGCCGACGGGCTCGTTCTCGGTCGCGGGCGGCTACTCGACCTCCGACGGCTTCATCGGCGAGGTCTCGCTCTCGGAGGCGAACTTCCTCGGGCGCGGCCAGGCGGTGCGCATCGCGGGCTCCTGGGGCGAGCGCTCCCAGGGCGTCGACTTCTCGTTCACCGAGCCGTATTTCCTCGGCTACCGCCTCGCTGCGGGCGTCGACCTGTTCTCCCGCTTCTCGGAGAACTCCGACACCTCGCTCTACGACACCCGCACCACCGGCGGGACGCTGCGGGTCGGCGTGCCGATCACCGAGGACTTCACGATCTCGGCGCGGTATTCGCTCTACCAGCAGGAGATCACGGTTCCGGCGGTCTTCCGCGACGGGAACATCGCGAACGGCGAAGCCTCCCTCGCCATCCAGCAGGCCCGCGGCGACACGGTGACCTCGCTCGTCGGCCTGACCTTCGCCTACAACACGCTCGACAACATGCGTAACCCCACCTCCGGCATCTACGCCGAGCTGAAGCCGGAGGTCGCGGGCCTGGGCGGGGATTCGCAGTTCGTCCGCGTCACCGGCGATGCGCGCTATTATCGCGAGCTGTTCGAGGACGTGATCGGCATCGCGCGTGTCCAGGGCGGCTACGTCACCGCCTTCGGAAGCGACGACCTGCGCATCCTCGATCACTTCTTCCTCGGGTCCTCGCTGGTGCGCGGCTTCGAATCGTCCGGCATCGGGCCGCGCGATCAGAACGGCAACGCGATCGGCGGTACGGCCTACGCCGGCGGCTCGCTGGAGGTGCAGTTCCCGCTTCCGATCTTCGCCCGGGAGCTCGGCCTGCGCGGCGCCGTCTTCGCCGATGCCGGCACGCTCGTGAACTACGATGGCGCGACGACGTTCACGAACCCCGCCGGCACGATCAGGGTCAGCGAGAACGACGAGATCCGGTCGTCCGTCGGCGCCAGCATCCTCTGGGCCTCGCCGCTCGGGCCGCTGCGGTTCGACTATTCCTTCGTTCTCTCGAAGGCGGACCAGGACCGTACGCAGGCGTTCCGCTTCTCCGGCGGAACGAGCTTCTGATCCGATCGGTTGACCTCCCGCTGCGGGCGTCCGCGGCGGGAGCCATCGTCATCATGACCGACAGAGCGTCCGGATATGGCGGAGCCTGATTTCTTCCCCAAGGCCGGGGCTCTCTCGCTGTCCGAGATCGCGAGCCTGGCGGGCGTCGTCTCGCCGGAGGGCGCCGACCCCGAGGCGCGGTTCGTCGAGGCGACGGCGCTGGAGCAGGCCGGGCCGGACTCGGTCGCCTACATGGACAATCCCCGCTATGCGGAGGCGCTCGACGCGACCGCTGCCGGGCTGGTTCTCGTTTCCAAGCGCTTCGCAGCGCGCGTCCCCGAGCATGCCGTCGCGCTCGTCTGCGCGGAGCCGTATCGCGTCTTCGCCGAGATCCTGGCGCGCCTGCACCCGATGGCGATGCGTCCGCAATCCTGCTTCGACGCCGTCGGCGTCTCGCCCGGCGCGCTCGTCCACCCCACGGCGCGGATCGAGCACGGTGCGTCGATCGATCCCGGCGCGGTGGTCGGCCCTCATGTGGAGATCGGCGCCGGCACCGTGGTCTGCGCCAACGCCGTGATCGGCCCGCATTGCCGCATCGGGCGCAACTGCTCGATCTCGGCCGGCGTGACGCTCGTCAACGCGCTCGTCGGCAACCGCGTCATCCTGCATCCGGGCGTGCGCATCGGTCAGGACGGGTTCGGCTTCGCCATGGGCCCGCGCGGGCACGCCAAGGTGCCCCAGGTCGGTCGCGTGGTGATTCAGGACGACGTCGAGATCGGCGCCAACAGCGCGGTCGACCGTGGCTCGGGCCGCGACACGGTGATCGGGGAGGGCACCAAGATCGACAACCTCGTGCAGATCGCCCACAACGTGGTGATCGGCCGTCATTGCGTGATCGTCGCGCAGGTCGGGATTTCCGGGTCGGCCACGTTGGAGGACTTCGTGGTGCTCGGCGGCCAGGCCGCCGTCATCGGCCACGTCACGATCGGGGCCGGCGCGCAGATCGCCGCGACCAGCAACGTCAACAGCGACGTGCCGCCGGGCGCGCGCTGGGGCGGAACGCCGGCGAAGCCGGTGCGGGAGTGGTTCCGCGAGGTCACCGCCGTCAAAATGCTTGCATCGAAGCGGGTTTCGGCCAAAGACGACGAGGGTTGAGCGCGCGCCGCGCCGAGGCTGCCCGCGAGCGTTCGCGCCGCGGCGTCGGGCGCCCTGCTGGAGGACGAGGATGAACGAGACGACCGGAGAGAGCGCGCCGACGACCCTCGAGGCCGTCGACATCGTCGGGATCCTCGAGCTCCTGCCCCACCGCTACCCGTTCCTCCTGGTCGACCGCATCCGCGACATCGACGGCGACCGCTCCTGCATCGGCGTCAAGAACGTGAGCTTCAACGAGCCGCAGTTCACCGGTCACTTCCCCACCCGCCCGATCTTCCCGGGCGTCCTCATCTGCGAGGGCATGGCGCAGACGGCGGGCGCGATCTGCGTGCTCGCGACGCGTGCGGAGAACAAGAAGCCCGAGCAGGTGTTCTTCATGACCATGGACAAGGTCAAGTTTCGCAAGCCCGTCCAGCCGGGCGACGTGCTGGAGTATCACATGACCAAGCTCAACAAGCGCCGGGCCATGTGGTGGTACCGCGGCGAGGCCTATGTCGACGGCAAGATCGTCGCGGAGGCCGAGCTGTCGGCGATGCTGGTGCTCTCGTGAGCGGCGAGATCCACCCCACCGCGAAGGTCCACCCCACCGCCATCGTCGAGGACGGCGCCCGGCTCGGCGAGGGCGTGTCGATCGGTCCCTTCACGCTCGTCGGACCGGAGGTCGTGCTCGGCGACGGCTGCGAGGTCGCCGGCCACGTGGTGATCGCCGGCCGCACCGAGATCGGCCCGCGCACGAAGATCTACCCCTTCGCGGCCATCGGTCACGGGCCGCAGGATCTCAAGTACAAGGGCGAGTGGAACCAGCTCATCGTCGGGGCCGATTGCATCATCCGCGAGTCGGTGACGATGAACGCCGGCACGCCCCAGGGCGGCGGCATCACCCGCGTCGGCGATCGCTGCTTCCTGCTCGCCTACAGTCACGTCGCCCACGATAACACGCTCGGCGACGGGGTCGTCCTTGCGAACAACGTCATGCTCGCCGGACATTGCAAGATCGGCGACCACGTCATCGTCGGTGGCGGCGCGGGCCTGCACCAGTTCGTCCGGGTGGGCTCCTACGCCTTCATCGGCGGCATGTCGGCGATCGAGAACGACGTCATCCCCTACGGCATGGCCATGGGCAACCGTGCCGCGCTCGCCGGCCTCAACATCATCGGCCTCAAGCGCCGCGGCTTCTCGCGGGACGCCATCCACGACCTGCGCCGGGCCTACCGCCTGCTCTTCGCCAACGAGGGCACGCTGGCCGAGCGCATCGCCGACGTCGAGGAAACCTACGGCGCCCATCCCCAGGTCGCCGAGATCCTCGCCTTCGTGCGCGCCGGCGGGAGCCGCGCGGTGATGACGCCGAGGGACGCCTGACCATGCGCAACGACGGGCCGGTCGTCGTCGTCGCCGGCTCCGGCGCACTGCCGGCGCATCTCGTCGCGACGCTCGAGCGCGAGGGCCGCGAGCGGCGGGTGCTGGCCCTTTCCGGCTTCGCCGACCGGGCGTTGCGCAAGCGCGCCGACCGGGTGGTCAACCTCGTCGACGTCGCCGGCATCCTCGACCAGCTCGCCGCCTGGGCGCCCTCGGCGATCACGCTCGCCGGCGGCGTGCGCCGACCGTCGCTGCCGGTGGCGCTGTCGAGCGGCGCCGCCGCCTGGCGCAATCGCAAGGACATCGCCGAGGTTTTCGCCAAGGGCGACGACCATCTGCTGCGCGGCATCGTCGCCTTCCTCGAGGAGCAGGGTCACCGCGTCGTCGGCGCCCACGAGATCGCGCCGGACCTGCTGGCGCCCGTCGGGCGCATCGGCGCCCGCGCCCCCGGCGCCGCGGACCTGCGCGCGATCCGCACCGGCTTCGCCTGCATCGACGCGCTCTCGCCTTTCGACGTCGGCCAGGCCTGCGTCGCGATCGAGGAGCGCATCCTCGCCGTCGAGGGCGCGGAGGGCACGGACCGGATGCTCGAGCGCGTCGGCCGGCTCGGCCGCGGGCTCGCGCTCCTGCGTCGCGAGAGGCCGCCCGGCGGCGTCCTCGTCAAGGCCGCAAAGACCGGGCAGGACATGCGCGTCGACCTCGCCGCGAGCGGGCCGCGCACGATCCGCAACGCCGCCGCCTCGGGCCTCTCCGGCGTGGCGCTCGGCGCGGGGATCGCGCTGATGATCGAGCGCGAGGCGATGATCGCCGAGGCGGATCGGCTGGGGCTCTTCCTCGTCGGGGTCGATCCCGCGCGGCCCGAGGCGTCGCTGTCGTGAGCTCGGGCCCGCTGCTCTACCTCGTCGCCGGCGAGGAATCGGGAGACGCGCTCGGCGCCGGGCTGATGACGGCGCTGCGGGCGCGCATTCCGGGCGTGCGCTTCCTCGGCGTCGGCGGCGAGCGCATGCGCGCGCAGGGCCTCGACAGCCTGTTTCCCATGGACGAGATGTCGGTGATGGGCATCCTCCCGGTGCTGGCGCGGCTCCCCTCGCTCCTGCGGCGCATATCCGAGACGGCGGCGGCGGTGATCGCGGCGAAGCCGGACGCGCTGATCCTCATCGACAGCCCGGATTTCACCCACCGCGTCGCCCGGCGCGCCCGCAAGCGGCTGCCCGGGCTCACGGTGATCAACTACGTCTCGCCGACGGTCTGGGCCTGGCGGCCGGGGCGGGCCAAGGCGATGCGAGCCTATGTCGACCACGTGATGGCGCTCAAGCCCTTCGAGCCGGCCGCGCACCTGCGCCTCGGCGGGCCGCCCTGCACCTATGTCGGCCACCCGCTGATCGAGCGTGTGGGGGCGCTGCGACCGGCGCCCGGCGAGCGGCGCCCGATCGCTGAGGGGCCGCTCGAGCTCCTGGTGCTGCCCGGCAGCCGCCGCTCGGAGGTGCGCCGCCTGATGGCGCCCTTCGGCGAGGCGATCGGGCGCGTGCAGGCGGCGCTCGGCCGGGAGATCCGGCTCACCTTGCCGGCGGTCGACCACGTGCTGCCGCTCGTCGAGGAGGGGGTGCGGGACTGGCCCGTCGCGCCGACCATCGTCCGCGGCGAGGCGGCCAAGCACGAGGCCTTCCGCAAGGCGCAGGTCGCGCTCGCGGCGTCGGGGACGGTGACGCTCGAGCTCGCGCTCGCGGGCATACCCATGGTCGTGGCCTACAAGGTCTCGAAGCTCGAGGAGCAGCTGATGTTCCTGCTCACGATCGACACGATCGTGCTGGCGAACCTGGTGCTCGGCGAGAAGGCCATCCCCGAGTTCATCCAGGACGCGTGCCGCGGCGAGACGCTCGCCGACGCGCTCCTGCCCCTGTGCGCCGACACGCCCGCACGCCGTGCCCAGGAGGCGGCCTTCGCGACGATCGACGCCATCATGGATCTCGGCGGCGAGACCCCGAGCGAGGCGGCCGCGCGGGTGGTTGTGGAGACGATGGGGCTCTGAGCCCTCCCTGGCGCATCCCGATGGCATGGTTTCTGAAGCGTGAACGGCGAAAGGCCGTTTCGAGCGATCTCGCGTTCCGGAACGGCACAGACCGACCCAGGACGGTGCCGCCATGTTCGTGTTCTCCTCCGCCGGAGCTTCGTCCCCCAGGCTCGCGCTCGTCGCCGGCGGGCGGCGGGTGCGCGAGCCCGACCCCGTTCCCCGCTTCGCCAGCGGCGGCTACGAGATCGAGGTGCGCGGCGCGCTCGACCTCGACGCGGTCGCGCCCGCCTGGTGCGCGCTCGCCAAGCGTGCGCTCGTGGCCAATCCCTATTGCGAGCACGCCGTCCTCGCGGCTGCCGCGCGGCATCTGCCGCAGGGCCGCTTCCTGCACGTGCTGATGGTCCGGCGGGGGGAGACGCTGGTCGGCGTCGCTCCTGTCGTCGCCCCGCGCATCGGCGCGCCGCTGCGTCGGCTCGCGCCCTGGCGCGTCCCGCTGCTGCCCGCGGCGACCCCGCTCCTCGACCGGGGCGAGGCGGGGCCGGTGCTCGACGCGCTCATCGCCTTCGCCCGGGAGCGCGGCGCAGCGTTCATCCTCGCCGACGTCCCGTCGGGCTCCGCCCTCGCCGACCTGGCGCGCGCCCGGGGCCTGCGATCCGCGCCGGGCGTCGAGCCGGCGGCGTCTACCGACGCTCCGGTTACGCGCGGCTTCGGCGTCGCGGCGGCGCGCACGCCCGCCGAGGTCCGCGACGCCGTCGAGGTATTCCTCACCCTGGAGGCCGATTGCGCCGTCGCGCGCCGCGCGCTCGCGCTCGTGCAGGATCCCGGGCAGGCGAACCTCGTGCGCACGGCGACGCGGCAGGCGGCCCGCGAGAAGGCGTGCCGGGTCCTGATCGCCCGCCGGGACGACAGCCCGGTCGCGGCGGCGGTCCTCATGCGCGGCGCGCTCTGGCTCGCGGCCGAGCGGCCGGACGCGCCGGGCGCGCGCGCCGCGCTCCTCGCGAGGGCCCGGTACGAGCCGGAACCGGAGCGTGCGGACTGGACCACCGAGGCCGCATCGTCCCGCCGCGCCGCAGCGGGCGGATCCCGCCTGCTCGCCGCGGCGCGCCGCCTGTTCGCGCCGCTCGCTCGGGCTTCCTGAGCGCCGGCGCGGGCGCGACCCTCAGGTGTCCTCGCGCAGCAGCCGGCGGATGACCTTGCCGGTGGTCGTCAGCGGCAGGCTGTCGCGGAAGGCGATCTCGCGCGGGTACTCGTGCGCAGACAGGCGCGTGCGGACGAAATCCCGGATGTCCTGCGCCAGCGCGTCGTCCCCCACGATGCCTTCGCGGGGGACGATGAACGCCTTGACGATCTGCGTGCGCACCGGGTCCGGCTTGCCCACCACGGCCGCGAGCGACACCGCCGGGTGCCGCAGCAGGCAATCCTCGATCTCGGCCGGCCCGATCCGGTAGCCCGCCGAGGTGATGAGGTCGTCGTCGCGCCCGACGAAGCGGACATAGCCGTCGGCGTCCATCACGCCCTGGTCGCCGGTCGTCATCCAGTCGCCGACGAACTTGTCCCGCGTCGCCTCCGGGCGCTTCCAGTAGCCGAGGAACATCACCGGATCGGGCCGGCGTACGGCGATCTGGCCGGGCTCGTCGGGGTCGCAGACGCTGCCGTCCTCGCGCACGACGCCGACCCGGTGGCCGGGCACCGCCTTGCCGATCGCGCCGGCGCGCGCCACGCCGATGGCGGCGCAGGAGGAGAGCACGAGATTGCACTCGGTCTGGCCGTAGAACTCGTTGATCGTCAATCCCAGCGCCTCGCGGCCCCAGGCGAAGGTCTCGGCGCCGAGCGCCTCCCCGCCGGAGCCGACGGTGCGTAGCGCGAGATCCCAGCGCCCGCGCGGCGCGCCGCCGGCGCGCAGCATGCGCAGCGCCGTCGGCGGGATGAAGGCGTTGGCGATCCTCTGCTCGGCCATCAGCCGCCAGGCCTCGTCGGGGTCGAACTTCTCGAGCTTGCGCGCGACGACGGGCACGCCGAAATGCAGGCCCGGCAGCAGCACGTTGAGGAGCCCCCCGGCCCAGGCCCAGTCGGCGGGCGTCCAGAGCCGGTCGCCGGGGCGGGGCAGGAACTCGTGGTGCATCTGCACGCCGGGCAGGTGCCCGAGCAGCACCCGGTGGGCGTGGAGCGCGCCCTTGGGCTGGCCGGTCGTGCCCGACGTGTAGATCATCATCGCCGGGTCGTCGGCGGCGGTGTCGACCGGCGTGAAGTCCGGGCTCGCCGTCGCCAGCGCGGCGTCGAAATCCTCGAGGCTCCGGCCCGGACCGCCGCGCGCCCCGTCGGCGCACAGCACGCAGGCGAGATCGGGCAGGTCGAGCCCGGCGATCTTGTCGGCCCCGGCGCCGGTCGTGATCAGCGCCGTCGCGCCCGCGTCGCCGAGCCGGTAGCCGAGCGCGTCGACGCCGAACAGCATCGCGAGCGGCAGCGCCACCGCGCCGAGCTTGTAGACCGCCACGTGCGCGATCGCGACGGCGGCCGATTGCGGCAGCAGGATCGCCACCCGATCCCCGCGGCGGACCCCGCGCGCCGCGAGCGCGTTCGCGAGCCGGTTGGAGGCCTCGCGCAGGCGCGCATAGGTCCAGGCCTCGACCCCGCCCGACGCGTCCACCTCGACGATCGCGACGCGCCCGGGATCGGCGGCCGCCCAGCGATCGCAGACGTCCACGCCGATGTTGTAGCGCTCGGGCACGGCCCAGCGGAAGCCGGCGATCAGCGTGTCGTAGTCGCGGGCCTCGCCCAGCATGCGTCTCTCGCCTCCATAGAACGGAGGAGAGGTGTACCAGAGCCGGCGGGAGCGCGCCAACGGGCGCGAGCGTCGTTCGCGACGCGATTGGCGGATCCGTGAAACGAAGCTTGTAGCATCGATATAACGATGCTATTTCCATACTAGCATTTAAATTGCGAGGCTAGAGTGCCATCCCTCAAGGTCGATCGTGTCCTCGCGGCTCTGGGTGACCGCATCAGGGTCGCGCGCAAGAAACGCCGCATCCCGGTGAAGGATTTCGCCGAGCGGATCGGCGTGGGCGAGGGCACGGCGATCCGGCTCGAGAAGGGGGATCCGGGCATCCGCATGGGGACCTTCGCCATGGCCCTGCTGGCCTTGGGCGAGCTCGACCGGCTCGATCGCCTGCTCGATCCCGCCGACGACGATGCGGGCCTCCTGCTCGAGCGGGACCGCCTGCCCAAGCGCATCGACCGGCCGCGGCGTCGCCGCCCGGCGTCCGCACCGCCGGGGTCGCCGCAAGGCGACGACGAGGGAGAGGTCTTCTGATGCCGGACGCGATCGTGGCCCTGGGCGAGAGCAAGATCGAGGTGGGCCGGCTGCGATTCACGAGCGACGGCCGGCGGCAGCATGCCGCCTTCATCTATTCCGACGGCTGGCTCTCCAACCCGCGTCGGTTCGCGTTGGCTCCGGGGTACCCCCTCGGTTCCGCGCCGATCCACACGAGCGGCCGCGAGGACGCGCGCGACGCGCTCGGCGGCCCATTCTCGGACGCTGCGCCCGACAGTTGGGGGCGGCGCCTGATGGCGCGGATCCTGGGCGAGGGCCTGACCGAGTTCGACGTCCTCGCCCTCTCGGACGATGCGACGCGGCAGGGCGCGCTGCGCTTCCTCGGGCCCGATGGCGAGCCGCTGTCCCACATGAGAGATCCGGTTCCCCGTCGCGTGGACATCGAGAAGATCCGCAGTATCGCCGCGCGCTACGAGCGCGATCCGAGAGGTGCCGATGAAGACGCGCGCTTTCTCGCCGGCGCGGGCGCTTCGCTCGGCGGCGCGCGCCCGAAGGCCAACGTCGTCGACGGCGACGATCTCTGGATCGCGAAGTTCACGTCCGTGGACGATACGTGGCCGGTCGAGAGGGCGGAGGTCGCGATACTCACGATCGCCCGGCAGATCGGCCTCGATGCGGCGACGGCCGTTCTCGCCCTGCCGCGGTCCGAGCGCCCGGTGGCGTTGATCCGCCGCTTCGACCGACGTCGCGGCGGGCGGGTTCCCTACATCTCGGCCCGGACCGCGCTTCAGGTGACGGGGACGACGCCGGGCTACTACACCGACATTGCGGACGTGATGAGGGAGACGTCGCTCGACCCGCGCGCCGACATGGCGGAGCTTTGGCGACGCATGGTCTTTTCCATCCTGGTCAACAATACCGACGACCACCTCAAGAACCACGGCTTCCTCTATGTCCGCGACGGCTTCTGGCGGCTTTCGCCGGCGTTCGACATCAACTGCCAGCCCCGCCGGACGCCCGGCATGGAGACGGGTATCAGCCCGTTGACGGGTTTCCAGCCCGATGTCCGGGCGGCGGTGGAGGCCGCGCCTCTCTTCGACGTCGACGAGGCGCTCGCTCGCCGCGACGCGAGGACGATGGCCGAGACGATTGCAGCGGTCTGGCGGGACGTCTTCCGCATGAACGGAGTCACGGGCGCGACGGCTGCCGCCTATGCGGAGATCCTGGAGGGCGGGCAGATCGAAACGGCCCGTGCGCTCGCGGACTGAGCGACGACGGCGGACGCATCCCCCGGCGCGAGGGGAGGCGGACCGTCCGCCGCCATACGTCCCCCGCCTTCAGGCGAGCGGCTTCAGCCCCGCCTCGATCTCGGCGCGGCGGCTCTCCAGGAACGGCGGCAGCGCGAGGCGCTCGCCGAGCGCGTCTGCTGGCTCGTCGACCGCGAAGCCCGGGCCGTCGGTGGCGAGCTCGAACAGGATGCCGTTCGGCTCGCGGAAGTAGAGGCTCTTGAAGTAGTAGCGGTCCACCGGCCCGCTCGAGGGCACGCGCAGCGAGCGCAGCCGCTCCGCCCAGTCCCCGTAGGCCGCATCGGGGATGCGGAAGGCGACGTGGTGGACGCCCCCGGCGCCCTGCCGCGCGGGCGGGAGGCCCGGCTCGACGGCGACGTGCAGCTCCGCCGCCGGCCCGCCGTCGCCCATCTCGAAGACGTGCGTCGTCGAGCCCGGCCGCCCCGGCGTCTGGTAGGCGCGCGCCTCGCGCATGTTCATCACCTGCGTCAGCATCAGCGCGGTGGGCGCGAGGTCCGGCACCGAGAGGCTGATCGGGCCGAGCCCGCGTATCTGATGCTCCGCGGGAACGGGGCTGCTCTCCCACGGGTGCGCGGGGCCGGCGCCGCCGTCGTCGAGAAACGTCAGGCGCTGGCCCTCGGAGTCCTCCACGTCGAGCACGAGCCGCCCGTCGCGGCGCTCGATCCCGCGATGCTTGAGGCCGTGGTCGGAGAGGCGAGCCTCCCAATACGCGAGCGTCGCCTCGCCGGCGACCCGCAGGGCGGTGCGGGTGATGGCGTGCGTGCCGCGCCGCTCGGGCGCGGCCGGCCAGTCGAAGAAGGTGATGTCCGACCCGGGCGAGGCCTCGCCGTCGGCATAGAACAGGTGGTAGGCCGAGACGTCGTCCTGGTTGACGGTCTTCTTCACCAGCCGGAGCCCCAGCACCTGCGTGTAGAAGGCGTGGTTCCCCGGCGCGTCGGCGGTGACGGCGGTGAGATGGTGGATGCCGGTGAGCTGCATGGCGGGCTCCGGGTTCGGGGGAGGGGCCCGAGCGGGCCACGCTTGCGATACGTCTGCAGTATAGCGCGGATCCAACGCTACGCGCTTGCAAGTTTGCAAGGATTGACCTGCATTCACCCGCGGCGCAACCGCGCGTGCGCCGAACCGACGCCGAGCCGGGCCGTTGTCGAAGTCACCAACGTCGTCCTCGGCGGCTCGGGCCGCCGCAAGTCCGGAGGCCTCATGGCTTCGATCATCTCCCGTGGCCGCATCCGCGGCGCGCTCGTGCACGCAGCGTCCGCGGGCGTCTTCGCCGCGGCGCTCCTGGCCGCGGCCCTCCTCGCGGCGGCGCCCGCGCAGGCGCACGTGAAGTGGTTCGCGCCCTACATCGTCGACGCCTCCCCGCAGCCGATCGGGGCGACGCTGACGAACGAGTGGTTCTGGATCGGCATCGCGCTCGTCCTCGCCTTCTTCCTCGTCGCCCGCGCGGTCGAGCGCTCGCATGCCGGAGAGCCCGTCCTCGCCGCGATGGACCGGGCGACCGACCCGCTGCACCGCCGGCTCGACGACTTCATGAGAGTGTGCATCGGCGGCTTCTTCATCGCGGTTTTCGCCGTGGGCGGCGTCTACCTCACGCCCGACCTGCAGACGCCGAGCGAGTGGGTCTCCTGGGCGCAGCTCGCCATCGCCGTGTGCGTGTTCTCGCGCCGCACGATGCCGATCGCGGCCGCGGGCATCATCGGGCTCTGGGTCCTGGCGCTGCGGGACTACGACTTCTTTCACCTGCTCGACTATCTCGCGCTCGGCGTCGGCGTCGCGGGCTACCTCGTGCTCGCCGCCTCGTCGAACGAGGCGTGGCGCAAGCACCGCTTCGAGACGCTGCGCTGGGCGGTGGCGATCGCGCTGATGTGGTCGAGCCTGGAGAAGTTCGCCTACCCCGAATGGTTCTATCCCCTGGTGGAGGAGCGCCCCTTCCTCACCTTCGGCCTGCCGCGGGACGTGTTCATCCCCATGGCGGGCATCGCCGAGTTCACGATGGGCTTCGGGCTGCTCTGGACGCCGCTGGTGCGCCGGCTCTCGGCGCTGGCGCTGCTCGTGATCTTCACCGCCGCGGTCTACCCGTTCGGGCGCATCGACCTCGTCGGGCATGCGCTGATCATGGCGGTGATCCTCGCCATCGCCGCCGACCACGAGCGGCAGGTGCACTTCCTGCCGGCGGTCAAGCGCCGGCTCGCCGGCGTGCCGGCTGGGCTCGCGACGGCGCTCGTGGTGATGGTCGCGGGCTATTGGGGGCTGCACTTCGCCTTCTACGGTGCGGGCTACGAGGAGCGCCCCGCCGGCGCCGTCGTCGCCACACACACGCCGAACGCGGAGCACCCCCACGGCTCCGTCGCGCCGATCGAGCCGCAGCCGTTGGATGCGAACACGACCGGCGGCATTGCGCAGAGCGTCGACCCGGCGAGCGCGCTCTTCGCCGAGGTCAACGAGCGGATGCACGAGATGATGGTGCAGGACCCCTCCGGCGACGTCGACGTCGACTTCGTCCGCGGCATGATCCCCCACCATGCCGGCGCCGTCGAGATGGCCGAGATCGTGCTCGACCACGGCGACGACCCCGAGATCCGCGCGCTCGCCGAGGAGATCCTGGCGCACCAGGAGGCGGAGATCGAGGCGATGCGGGAGTGGCTCGACCGCCAGGGCGGGTGATTCGCGTCGGGTGCGCCCGCGCCGAGATCAGCGCTCCGCGGAGAAATGCCGCTTGAGGTAGGAGAGGATCAGTTCGCGGGTCTCGTCGTCCATCTCGGGCATGCCCTGCTCTTCGACCATCCAGGTCCAGGTGTAATCCCAGCGGGCGTCGGTCAGGTTCTGCTGGGTGACGATGCTCATCGAATGGCAGGCCGAGCAGAGGTAGTACGTCTCCTCCACGCCGGGCGTGTCGGGCAGGTTGCCGAGATCGGCGTTGAGCGGGACGTCGGAGTCCGCGGGGGCCGGTGCGGCGGGCGCCCCGCCTCCCGGGAGCATCGGGTTGAAGCCGCCGCCGCGGGGCGCCATCGGGTCGAAGCCCTGCGCCGTGGCGAAGCCGGCGCACGCGACGAGCGCGGCCGCGAGGGAGAAGGTGCGAAGCGTGGGGGCCATGGTCGAGGAACCGTTTGCGGTGAGCGACGCGGGAAAGACCGGGCGCGCTTCTCGCTGGCGAGAGGCGCGCCCGGCAAGGCGGTCGGGAGGGCGCATGGAGCGCGCCGGGACGCCGTCCGTCAGACGGCGAAGAGGGCGATGCGGTGCACCATGTTGTTGCCGTAGCCGCGCGGGTTCCAGCCCGGCACGACAGGGGGCTGCATCATGCCGTCCTTGTCGGTCGCCCGCGCCCAGACCTCGTAGTAGCCGGCCTGCGGCGGCGTGACGCTCGCCGTCCAGCGCTGCCAGGCGAAGGGGTTGGGCGGCGCCATCAGCTCGGCCTCGGTCCAGGTCTGGCCGAAGTCGAGGGAGACGTGCATCGCCGCGACGTCGCCCTTGCCGCACCAGGCATGGCCGCGGACCTCCGTCGGACGCCCGGCCGCGACCTCCACGCCCGTCGCCGGGAAGGTGATCAGCGACTTCACCGGCATCTCGAGCATCACGACCATGTCGCTCGTCGGCACCTCCGTGCCGGGCGCCACCGGGTAGGCGGGCATCCGGTAGGAATAGCCCATCATCTTCTCGCCGTCGTGCTCCTGGTCGCGCACCCAGATGCGGTTGAGGTATTTCTGCGAGACCGAGCCGGGATAGCCGCCGATGACGAGGCGCAGCGGGAAGCCGTGCAGCGCCGGGATCGGCTCGCCGTTCATCGCCCAGGCGATCAGGTTCTCCGGCGCCATCGCCTTCTCGATCGGCACGCCGCGGGATATGACGACCCTCTCCGGGTCGCCCGAGAGGTGCACGTCGTTGCCGTAATGGCCGGTATAGACCGCGCTCGGCTTGACGCCGGCGCGCTCGAGCACGTCCTTGAGGCGCACGCCCGTCCACTCCGGGCAGCCCACCGCGCCGACGGTCCACTGGTTGCCGGACGCGCCCGGCTGGAAGAAGGCGCGGCCGTTGCCGCCGCACTCGACCCAGAGCGGCGCAGTGACGGTCTCGAAGTCGTTCTGCAGGTCGGCGAGGGTGAGGGTGAGGGGGGTGTCGACCTCGCCGTCGATGGTGAGCGTCCAGTCGTCGGCGCTCATGTCCATGGCGTGCTGCGGCACGAGGCCGTTGTTGCGCACGAAGAGGCGATCGTACGGCGTGACGTCGTCGTCGAGGAGATGGGCCGGCGTCTCGGCGTTGAGGGGGCGATCGTTGAGCAGGGTGAGGCCGTCCTTCGCCTCCATCAGGCCGGTGCCGGCATCCTGGGCCAGCGCGACCGGCACGAGACCGGGCGGCATGTTGCGCTCGAACGGGATCGAGGTTCCGAGCAGCGCGCCTACGGCGGTGAGCCCGGCGCCTTTCAGGAAGCCCCGGCGCCCCGGCTCGAGGCCGGCGTCGACCGCGAGGGGTGCTGCGCCCTCGGGCGCTGCATGGGTGGGATGGTCGTCGTTGAGCATGGCTTATTCCTCCAGCTTGCGATTGCGCCGCGGCCGATCTGGTGTCGACCTTCCGTCGGAGAGGCTATCCGCGTCGGGTTACGCATGCAAGACGAGGAATTCGTGCCGTCGGCCGAGACGCGACGACTATTTTATCACAGGTTGCTGTAAAAAGTTCAATACGCCAGTATGCCACAGCCGGACGCGCCCTGAAGTGGCGGCGTCCGGACGCGTCGGCCGAGTGGTCGGAGCCGGCGAAGCTTCAGAGCTCCGGCTTGCCGGCGATCACGGTGAGCAGGCGCCCGTCCCCGAGCATCCGCGCGCCGGCGCGGCGCACGTCCTCCGCGGTCACGGCGGAAACCAGGGCGTTGCGGCGCGCCACGTAGTCGACGCCGAGATCGTTGAAGGCGAGCTGCACCAGCTGGTTGGCGATCTTCGTGGAGGTGTCGAACCCGAGCGCGTAGGAGCCGGTGAGATAGGCCTTGGCCTTGGCGAGCTCCTCGTCTCCGGGGCCCTCTTCGCGCAACCGGTCGATCTCGCCGCCGATCACCTCGAGGGCTTCCTCGACGCGCTCGTTCTTGGTGGCGGTGAAGCCCCAGGTCATGGCCGTGGCACGGAAGGTGGCGAGCGAGGTCCCCACCGAATAGGCGAGCCCGCGCTTCTCGCGCACCTCCTGGAACAGCCGCGAGGTGAAGGCGCCGCCGCCGAGCACGTGGTTGAGCACGTAGGCCGGCAGGAAGTCCGGGTCCTTCCAGGCGAGGCCGTTCACCGCGAAGCGGATCACCGATTGCGGCACGTCGACCTCGACGACGTGGCGGTCGCCGATTCCCGAGAGGCTCACCGCCGGGGTGGCGACGAGCTGCGGCGTCTGCGGCAGCCCGCCGAAGGCGTGGTCGACGCGCCGCGCCACCTCGTCCGCGTCGATCGCGCCGACGACGACGACGCGCAGCCGCTCCCGCGCGACCTGGGCCCGGTGGATCGCCACGAGGTCGTCGCGGCCGATGCCGGGAAGGGTCTCCAGCGTGCCCGCCGTCGGGGTTCCGTAGGGGTGCCCGGGGAAGGCCTCGGCGAAGAAGCGCCGCGTCGCCTGCGCGCCGGGATCCTTCATCTGGTAGCGCAGGCCCGCCATGGTCTGGGCGCGGACGCGCTCGATGTCCGTGTCGTGGAAGCGCGGCTCGGCGAGCGCCAGCCGCAGCAGCTCGAAGGCGTCGTCGGCGTGGCGGGTCAGCGTCTTCAGCGAGCCGCCGAGCGAATCCGCCCCGGCCGTGAAGGACAGCTCGATCGCCTTGTCGGCGAGGCGCTCGTGGAACTCGGAGGAGGCGTAGGGGCCCGCGCCTTCGTCGAGGAGGCGCGCGGTCATCTGGGCGACGCCGGCCTTGCCTTCCGGGTCCTGCGCGGCGCCGCCCTCGACGAGGAAGGACAGCGCGACGAGCGGCACGACGTGCGATTCGACGTGCCAGACCTCGATCCCGGCGGGCGTGACGACGCGGCCGACCTGCGCGGGCGGGGCGGTGACGGGGGTGACGGCGATCGACATGAAGAGCCTTTCCTCGGCGCGTCGGATCAGGCGGATTTGCGCAGCTGGCCGGTGACGGAGCGGTGCGGGGCGAGGACGCGCTTCGCCGCCTCGGCCAGGTCCTCGCGGGTGACGGCCTCCACGTCGGACGGCCAGCGCCGCACGTCCTCGATCGTCTCGCCGATGGCGAGCGCCGAGCCGAAGATGCGCGCGAGCGAGGTCTGGCTGTCGGCGGCGTAGACCGTCTCGGCGACGAGGCGGGTCTTGGCGCGGGTGATCGCGGCGTCAGAAAGCGCCGCGTCCGGGATCGCCCGGATGGCGGCGTCGAGCGCCTCCTCGGCCGCCTCGAGGCTCACGCCGTGGGCGGGGACGAGGTAGACGGCGAAGCGGGTCTCGTCGATGGCGGACGCCATGTACCAGGCGCCTGCGTTCACCGCCACCGCCTTGTCCAGCACCAGCGTGCGGTAGAAATACGAGGTCGGCCCGCCGCCGAGGAGCTCGGCCAGCACCTCCAGCGCGACGCTCTCGCGCGTCGTGCCGGTCATGACCGAGGGCGCGAGATAGAGCCGCTGCAGCGTCGGCTGCTCGACCCGCGGATCGGCGACCGCCACCCGGCGCATGGCGCGAGGCTCGGGCTCCCGCGGACGCAGGCGCACCGGGGGGGCGCCGCGTGGCGCGACCCGGCCGTAGGTGGCGTCGGCCTGGCGCAGCACGTCCTCGGGCGTCACGTCGCCGGCGACGACCAGGATCGCGTTCTCGGGCGTGTAGAAGCGGCCGTAATAGTCGAGCGCGTGGGTGCGGTCGAGCGCCTCGATCTCGTGCATCCAGCCGATGATCGGGATGCCGTAGGGATGGTGCACGAAGAGCGAGGCGGCCATCGCCTCGGAGAGCTGGGCTGCCGGGTCGGTCTCGACGCGCATGCGGCGCTCTTCCAGGACGACGTCGCGCTCGGGCGCCACCACCTCGTCGGAGAGGCGCAGGTTCGCCATGCGGTCGGCCTCGAAGCCCATCATCGTGGGCAGATGCTCCTTGGCGACACGCTGGAAATAGGCCGTGTAGTCGAACGAGGTGAAGGCGTTCTCCTGCCCGCCGAGCTGGGAGACGACCTTGGAGAACTCGCCCGCCGGGTGCTTCTCGGTGCCCTTGAACATCAGGTGCTCGAGGAAGTGCGCGATGCCCGAGACGCCGATCGGGTCGTCGGCCGAGCCGTTGCGGTACCAGACCATGTGGGTCGCGACGGGCACGCGCGTGTCCGGCACGACCACGACGTCCATGCCGTTGTCGAGCCTGTAGGAATGCACCTGGGGCCCATCGGCCGAAGCGCTCGACGCACCGCTGGCGCCGGGGGCTCGGATCAGGCTCGAGGCGGCGGGCGGCGTGCGGGACATGCGGGAACCTCGTGACGCTGACGGAGGGTGGGGCGCGCGGCGGCGGCGCGGGGGAACTGGACGCGATATAGAGACGCCGCACGTCCCGAGGAAGGACGCGCGGCGTTCGGAAGCAGGCTTTCGGGCCGAAAAGGCGTCAGCGCGCGCTCTGCTCGCGGACGAAATCGGTTGGGGACTGCGGCTCGGGCCGCGGGCCGCTGAAGCTGGTGGTGCGCTGGGGCATCGGCGCGCTCGGGTCCGGCGATAGGTAGGCCTGCGGCGGGTCGGTGAGGAACTGGCGCTGCAGCCGCGTCTCCTCCGCCTGCGAACGCATGGCCTCGTCCTGCCGGCGCAGCGTCTGCGGCGGGATCCAGGCCGGGTTGGCGTTGGCGCCGCCCAGCCCGCGATCCGCGGGAGCCCACTCCGGCCGCGCCGAACCGCCGAGGCCGGCGCCTGCCACGCGACCCCGCCGCAGCTCATCGGGCGTCATCCGCTGTCCGATCCCCTCGAAGGCGCCTGCGCGTTCGGGCGCAGGCGTGCGCGCCTCGATGGCGCGGGCCCGCGCCGCGGCGACGTCGGGATCCTGCGGCCACGCGGGGTTCGCGGCGGCGGCGTCCTGTTCCACGGGAGGCGGCAGGCTCTGGAGGCTGGGCGGGACGACGAGCGGCGCGCGCTCACGATAGTCGATGGCGGGACGATCGGGCTCAGCGAGGCCGATCGCGCTGGCGACGCCTCGAAAAAAGCCGCCCTCCTGCGCCTGCGCTCCCGGCGCGGCGACGAAGGCGAAGGCCGCTCCGGCGAGGGCGGCGCGTGCGATCCGGGAACGCGTCATGACGTATCGATCCTTCCGTTCGCTCGACGGCGGCGCGAAGCGATGCGCCGGGCGTCCTCCCCACTCATCCGTCATCGCGGCTTTCGTGTGGCGGCGTCCCGCGTCGCGCGCGGCGCGGCTCGAGAACGAGGGAGTCATAGAGGAGACCGGCCACGCCCGCAACGATGGCGGCGTCCGCCACGTTGAACACGTACCAGGAGAACGTTCCCCAGTGCAGGTGCACGAAATCGAACACGGCCCCGTAAGCGATCCGGTCGACGGCGTTGCCGAGCGCGCCGCCGACGATCAGCGCCAGCGAGGCGGCGAGAAAGCGAACCGGCGTGCGCAGCATCCACACGCCGAGCGCGACGGCGGCGAGGATCGACCCCACGACGAGGATCCAGCGGCCGATCTCGGTCTCCTGCTGGAACAGGCCGTAGGAGATGCCGCGGTTCCACACCACGATGAACTCGGCGAAGGGCGCGAGGACGAGCGGCTGATGGATGCGCAGATCGTAGCCGAACAGGAACCAGAGCTTCGTCGCCTGGTCGAGCGCGAAGATCGCGAGCGCGATCGTGGTCGCGAGGGCGCGCGGGGAGCGCGGCGCGGGGGAGGGCGCATCGGCGATCGGCATGGGAGGGCGGCGGATCTCGGTTCAGGCGGGGTTCAGGCGGGGAGCGCCAAACGGCGGGACGATGCTCTCCTAGCACCCCCGACGCCCGGGAGGAACACCGCGATGCGGGAACCGCCGGGCGCTCGCGGGAGTCGATACAGCGACAGAACACCAAGAAAGAACGGACCACGCCATGACCCGTATCGCCGCGCTTCTCGCATCGACCGCGCTGCCCCTCGCCCTCATGGCGAGCGGGAACGCCGCCGAGCCCGCGCCCGCCCCGATCCATCTCGCCCAGGCGCAGACGCGCAGCGCCGACGATCCGCTCCGGTTGATCCTGCCGGGGGAGGAAGAGGAGGAGAGCGCCGAGGAGCCCGCTCCCGCCGAGGAAGCCCCGCCCGCCGAGGAACCCGCGCCCGCGGAGGAGCCCGCTCCCGCCGAGGAGCCTGCGCCCGTCGAGGAGACCGCGCCTGCGGAGGAGCCCGCTCCCGCCGAGGAGCCTGCGCCCGTCGAGGAGCCCGCGCCTGCGGAGGAGCCCGCTCCCGCCGAGGAGCCCGCTCCCGCCGAGGAGCCTGCGCCCGTCGAGGAGCCCGCGCCTGCGGAGGAGCCCGCTCCCGCCGAGGAGCCGGCGCCCGTCGCGGAGGACGCGGTGGAGTCGCTCGCCGCGCCGGAGCCGTCCGAGGAGCCGGCTGCCGAGAGCCTGAGGACGCTCGAGGCCCCCGCGGACCAGGTTCAGCCCTCGCAGCAAACGGCCCCTGCGCCCGAAGCCGCCCCCGCCACCGCTCCCGCCCCGGCGGATGCGACCGCGCCCGCAGCGGCCGGCGTCGCTCCGACCGACCAGCCGCCGTCCTTCCTCGCCGATCCGACCCCTGCGCCGAGCGGTGGCGTCGAGGCGCTGTGGGGCATTCTCGAGCAGGGTGCGCGCACGCTCCAGGACGTGCAGCGCCAGCGCGAGGAGCGCGTCATCGACGGCCGGACCGTGATCTACGAGCCGGGGGACCGCACGATCATCCGCGAGGGCGATCGCTACGTCATCATCAACGACGAGCAGCAGCGCCTGCGCCGCTACTACGACGATGTCCGCGTCATCGAGCGCGACCGCGAGACCATCCTGATCGCCGACCGCCCGGGCGGCTACCAGGTGATCACCGTCACCGACGAGTACGGCAACCTCGTGCGCCGCATCCGTCGCGCGCCGGACGGCACGGAGACGGTGCTGATCGACAATCGTCGCGACCGCTTCCCCGTCGACCGCTACACCCGCGACCGCCGCCGCGCGGACCTCGGGGGCGACCGGATCTTCGACGACTACTCGCTCGCGCTGCCCCCGCCGCGCATCGAGATTCCCTATGGCGATTACGTCGTGTCGCTGGAAGAGGTCGACGCGGGCCTCTCCGTGCCCGCAGCGCCTCCGCCGCGGGTGATCCAGGCCTTCACCGCCCCCCCGGTGGCGCCGCCGCCGCGGGCCTTCAGCCTGGACGAGGTGCGCTACAATGAGAACCTGCGCGACTACATGCGTCGGGTCGATCTCGACGTGGTCACCTTCGCCAGCGGCGAGTGGCGCGTGTCGGAGCGTCAGATCGAGGCGATCGCGCCGGTCGCGCAGGCGATGCGCGACGTGCTGCGCGAGGACCCGGACGAGATCTTCCTCGTCGAGGGCCACACGGACGCCATCGGTTCGGAGATCGACAACCTCTCGCTCTCCGACCGGCGCGCCGAGAGCCTCGCCTACGTGCTGAGCGAGCGCTACGGCATCCCGCCGGAGAACCTCGTCACCCAGGGCTACGGCGAGGAATACCTCAAGGTGCCGACGCAGGCCGCCGAGGCGCGCAACCGGCGCGTGACCGTGCGCCGCATCACGCCGCTGATCGAGCAGGCCGCGCGGCAGTAGGCGCGGGCTCAGAGCATCGAGGCGAGGCCGTCCGCGCGCGAGAGGATCGCGCGGGCGGCCTCGCTGTCGCGGTCCATCTGCGCGATCAGGGCCTCGGCCGAGTCGAACCGCTCCTCGCCGCGGATGAAGCCCGCGAACTCGACCCCCACGGTCTTCCCGTAGAGATCGCCCGAAAAATCGAACACGAAGGTCTCGAGCAGCGGCGCGCCGTTGTCGAAGGTGGGCCTGCGCCCGAAACTCGCGACGCCGTCGCGCACCGCCCCGTCAGCGGACAGCCGCACGGCATAGATGCCGTGGGCGAGGCCGCAGCCCTCGGGCAGGCGCATGTTCGCGGTGGGGTAGCCGAGCAGGCGCCCGCGCTTGTCGCCGTGGCGCACCTCGCCGAGCGCGAACCAGCGGTAGCCGAGCAGCGCGTTGGCGCGCGCGATGTCGCCGTCCGCCAGCGCCGCGCGGATGCCCGAGGACGACACCGGCGCGCCGGATTCCTCCACCACCGGGATCACGTCGCAGCCGAGCCCGCGCGCGGCGCACAGCCGCGTCAGCACCGCGGGTGTGCCGGCGCGCCCCTTGCCGAAGTGGAAATCGTAGCCGACGACGACGCTCGATGCGTCGAGCGCGCCGACGACGAGCTCGTCGACGAAGGCCTCCGGGCTCATCCCCGCGAGCGCGGCGTCGAAGGCGCGCACGTGCACCGCGCCGATCCCGATGCGCCCGAGCACGCGCTCCTTCTCGGCCGGCGGCGTGATCCGGAACAGCGGCTTGTCGGGCTGGAAATAGGCGCGCGGATGCGGCTCGAAGGTGAGCACCGCGCTGTCGACGCCGCGAGCGGCGGCTCTCTCCCGGGCGTTGGCGAGCAGCGTCCGGTGGCCGCGATGCACGCCGTCGAAATTGCCGATGGCGACGACGGGCCCGCGCCGGCCGGGCGCGGGCGCGACATGGGTGGCGGAGGGCGAGGTGGAGGCCTCTGAGGTCGGCGCGGTCATGCCCGCAGCAAGTGCGTCACCCGCACCGGCTCGTCAAGCCCGGCGCTCCTCCGGCGCCGGTGGCCGGGTCCCCGGCCCGGCCGTCGCGATCCGGGATGACATTCATCGACGCCGCCCGTCAGGCGCGGTTGCGGCTCGGCACCGCCACCCAGGCCTCGCCTTCGAGCACGGGCCGGCTGTCGACGCTCGCCTCGCAGAACAGCCGCGCACGCCGGCGTTCGGGCACGAGCTCGACGATCTCGACCATGGCCGAGACCACGTCGCCGATGCGCACGGGACCGAGGAACTGCAGCGATTGCGAGAGATAGACCGAGCCGGGGCCCGGCAGCCGCGTGCCCAGGATCGCCGAGATCAGGCTGGCGGTGAACATGCCGTGAGCGATGCGCTGCCCGAACCGCGTCGCCTGAGCGTAGTCGTCGCACAGATGCAGCGGATTGGTGTCGCCCGAGATCTCGGCGAAGCGCGCGAGATCGGCCTCCATCACGGTACGCATCAGGCTGGCGCGCTGAGCCAGCGCCAGATCCTCGAAATAGAGCATCGGAAACATGTGCTCGCGCGGCTGCGCGAGTGCGTTCGCGGCCATGACGGTGGGTCCTTCTCGATGGCCCAAGAGAATTAGGCGCAAGTGCAACGGTCTTCCATGAGACTTTGGTTCCGTAAAACTTAAGGCGGAGACAGGTGCTGGAAGCCGCCCGCGATTAACCGCTTTTCAAGACGCGTCGATGTAGAACGGCGACATCGGCGTCCCTCCGCGGAGGCCGCCTCGATCATTGTTTCATCGCCGCCCTGTGAGAGGCGGTGGGTCGCGAACTCGGAGCTGGGACATGGCCCTCGATCTCAAGATGCCGATCCTCGTCGTCGACGACTACCAGACGATGGTGCGCATCATCCGCAATCTTCTCAAGCAGCTGGGCTTCGAGGACGTCGACGACGCGAGCGACGGCACCGCGGCGCTGGCGAAGCTGAAGCAGAAGAAGTACGGCCTCGTCATCTCCGACTGGAATATGGAGCCGATGACGGGCTACGAGCTCCTGCGCCACGTGCGCTCGGACGAGGGGCTGCGCATCACGCCCTTCATCATGGTCACGGCCGAATCGAAGACGGAGAACGTCATCGCGGCGAAGAAGGCGGGCGTGAACAACTACATCGTCAAGCCCTTCAACGCCCAGACGCTGAAGTCCAAGATCGAGGCCGTCTGCGGCTCCTGACGCGGGCGACCCATCGACCGGAGCCCGCCGCGCGCGGCGCGCGCGCCGGGCTCTCGGCCGCACGCAGAACAACACAGAAGGTGGCGAGCATGGCGGCGACGGCGGCGCGGCAGACCCGGGTGCGGGCGCCCGGCGGGAACCTCGATCCCGGCGGCATCGATCTCGGGCAGGTCGTGCGCGAGCTCCAGGCGGTGGCGGACTACGTCACCAACATCAAGCGTGAGATCGGCGCCCTGCGCGCCGGCGAGCTCTACAGCGCGCGCCTGCCGGTGGCGCACGACGAGCTCGGCAACGTCGTCGACGCCACGGCGTCGGCCACGAACACGATCATGGCCGCCGCCGAGGAGATCCTCGGCTCGGCCGAGGCGGACTTCGAGACCTACCGCACCTTCGTCCAGGACAAGGTGTTGCAGATCTTCGAGGCCTGCTCGTTCCAGGACATTACGGGTCAGCGCATCACCAAGGTGGTGGACGAGCTCGCGCAGGTGGAGAAGCGCCTCTCGCGCTTCGCCGCCGCGGTGACCGTGAAGGAACAGGCCGCGGTCCCGCTCGATCCCGAGGATGCGGCCAAGCAGGCCCGCAAGGAGGCGCTCCTCCTCAACGGGCCGCAGACCGAGGACCTCGCGGTGAGCCAGAACGACATCGACGCGCTGTTCGACTGACGGCGCCGATTCACGGTTCTTCAAACGACCATGCCGGCGTGTCCTCGGCGGCGGGAGCGTGGCACGTCGCGCGATGCCCACGCTGATTCACCGATCCCCGGCCCAGCCGTCCTGCGTGATCTCGCGTATCTCCTCGATCGTGAGCGGCGGTTCTCCGTCGCGCTGGAGGAGCCCGAAGATGCTGGAGACGGGCCGTCTCGGTGATGCTCGGAGCCGAACGCGCCCTCCGGGATGGAGCTCGACGCTCACGCGGTCTCCCGGCCGGACGCCCAGATGGACCAGCACCTCATGGCTCAGCGTGAGCGGTCCGTCGTCGCCCACCTCGAGATACATGCCGATCGCCTCCGTACCGCACGATGAGCAAACGGCGAACTCGCCTCTCCCGCGAAGCCTCCCTGCAACATCTCCCCGGAAGACCTCCCGGCAGGACCTCGTCTCACATGCTCCTGTTCCGCGCCCTGCATCGTCCGCCCGTCTCGCGCGTTGAACCCGCATGACGCCCGCGCGGCGGGCTGGCCTCAGGCGCGCGCCGGGACTATCGTCGGCGCATACCGAACAGGGAGACGGGAATGGCTTTCAAGCACGCGATCGACCTCGCGCTCGGACGGCGGATCGGCGGGGCCGGCATTCCGGAGACGGCGATCGAGGCGGCGATGACCCTCGCCGACGTCGGGATGGCGCGCCTGCGGGAGGAGGCGGACACCGGCAAGCTGCCGCTCCTTCACGTCCCCACCGACACCGACGACCTTCCCCCCGTACGCGCGGCGGCCGAGCGCATCCGCTCGGGCGGCACGACGGACGTGGTGTTCCTCGGCACCGGCGGCTCCAGCCTCGGCGGCCAGACGCTGGCCCAGCTGAAGGACTACGCGGTGCCCGGCCTCGGGCGCTTCGCCGAGGGCCCGCGCATCCACTTCCTCGACAATCTCGACCCGCTCACCTACGAGCGGCTGCTCGAGAAGCTTCCGCTCGAGACGACGCATTTCGTCGCAATCTCGAAGTCCGGCGGCACCGGCGAGACCCTGATGCAGGCGATCGCCGCGCTCTCGGCGTTCGCGCGCGCCGGGGTTTCGCCCGGCGATCGGTTCACCGGCCTCTCCGAGCCCCGCGCCGCGGGCGGCACGGGGACGAACGCCCTGCGCGACCTGCTGGAGCCCGAGGGCGTGCCCTTCCTCGAGCATCACACCGGCATCGGCGGGCGCTACTCGGTGCTGACCAACGTCGGCCTCCTGCCGGCGGCGGTGATGGGCCTCGACATCGACGCGATCCGCGCCGGCGCCCAGGACGCGGTCGGGCCCATCCTCGCGTCGAAGCCCGCCGCGGAGATCCCGGCCGCCGAGGGCGCGGCGCTCGCCATCGCCTCGGCGCTCGAGGGCAAGCCGATCGCGGTGACGATGGCCTATGCCGACCGGCTCGAGCGCTTCACGCGCTGGTGGGTGCAGCTCTGGGCCGAGAGCCTCGGCAAGGACGGCAAGGGCTCGCAGCCCGTCGCCGCCATCGGCCCGGTGGACCAGCACTCGCAGCTCCAGCTCTATCTCGGCGGCCCCAACGACAAGGTCTTCACCGTCATCACGACCGGCTGCGCCGGCACGGGGCCGCGCATGGATGCGGCGCTCGCCGAGCGCGCGGGCCAGGGCGGCTTCGCGGGCAAGACCATCGGCGACCTCGTCGCGGCGCAGGGACGCGCCACGGCGGACACGCTCGCCAAGAACCACCGACCGGTGCGCACGATCCACATCGACCGGCTCGACGAGCGGGCGATGGGGCATCTGCTGATGCACACCATGCTGGAGACGATCATGACCGGCTACGCGCTGGGCGTGGACCCGTTCGACCAGCCGGCGGTGGAGGAGGGCAAGATCCTGGCGAAGCAGTATCTTTCGCAGGGATAACCACGCCGCGGCGCGGGGGGCGTGTGTCGACACGCGGCCGGAATGGGGCTCCAATGCGGCGACCCGTCGCGCACGAGCCCCGCCGCCATGATTCGCACCCCGCGCCGACCCGTCCTGGTCTCGTCCTCCGCGTTGATCGCCGCGAACCTGATACCGCTCGCGGGCGTGCTCGCGGGCGGCTGGCGCGTCTTCGACGTGCTGCTGCTGTTCTGGGCCGAGAACGTGATCATCGGCGTGTTCAACGTGCTGCGCATGCTCGTCGTCGCGACGCGGCGAGAACCCGGCGCGGTCGGCCTCGCGCTGTTCTTCACCCTGCATTACGGCATCTTCACCATCGTCCACGGTGTCTTCGTGGTGACGCTCTTCGGCCCGCCCGCCGAGTCTCCGCTGCCGGCCTTCGCCGCGCTGGCCGCGCCGGGGCTCGTGCTGCCGCTCGCGGCGCTGGTGGCGAGCCACGGCGTGTCCTTCCTCGCGAACTTCGTCTTCGGCGGCGAGATGGACCGCGTGTCCGCCGGCGCGCTGATGGCGGCGCCCTACGGGCGGGTCGTGGTGCTGCACGTCACCATCATCTTCGGCGGGTTCGCCGTCGCGGCCTCGGGCGCGCCCGTCCTCGCGCTGGCGCTGCTCGTCGCACTCAAGATCGTGGTGGATCTCGCGGCGCACCTGGCGGAGCATCGGGGGATGGCGAAAGCGAAGCCGGCGCGTGCCTGAAGTGCGCCAAAGCACTGGTTGTTCAAGTGGAACTCGTTGCGCGAAAGACACGTTCACCCTGATTGGAGGCGCGGGCGTCACCGGCCTATCGGCCGCCACATTTCGGCCCCAGGCTGCACGCGTTCACGTTGACGATGTCGCCCCGCGGCCGACGCCGAGCCGCGCAACACACGGACCAGTCATGCCCGATACCGCCGACCCTCAGCCTCGTCCCGCCGCGCCCGCCAAGGCGGCCGCGCCGACCACCTTCAAGCCCGTCGCGCTGCCGGCGCTCGCCGGTGTGCTGAACGCGCGCAAGGCCTGCGAAGGCAAGGTGGAGGCCCCGCCCAGGACGTCGCGGCACGACGACCTCGACCGTTTCGGACGGTCGTACACGGCCTGAGGCTCAACGCCCCGCATACGCCCTCACGCGTCGGCGGCATGCGGAGTGACCCGCGGGGGATGGACAGCCCCGGGCGCGGCTGCGACGATACGGACGAGAAGAACCAGCAACGGTCGCACTCGTCCGAGGGACGACTCGTCAAGGCAGGCTGCCCATGCCGACCCTGTATCTCTGCCATCCCGCCGCCCTCGATCACGCGACGCCGCTCGGTCATCCCGAGCGGCCGGACCGGATCCGCGTCATCGAGCGCGCCCTCGAGGACGAGAGGTTCACGACCCTCGTGCGTGAGCAGGCGCCCGTCGCCGAGCGCGACACGGTCGCCCTCGTGCATCCCCGCCGCTACGTCGACGCGTTGATCGAGGCCTCGCCCCGCGAGGGGCTGGTGGCGATCGATTCGGATACGGTGCTCTCGCCGGGCACGCTCGAGGCGGCCCTGCGCTCCGCCGGCGCCGCAGCACAGGCGGTCGACGAGGTGATGACGGGCGCGGTGACCAACGCCTTCGCCGCCATGCGTCCCCCGGGCCACCACGCCGAGCTCGCCCAGGCGATGGGTTTCTGCTTCTTCAACAACGCCGCCATCGCCGCGCGCGTCGCGCAGAAGGTGCACGGCGCCGAGCGCGTCGCGATCATCGATTGGGACGTCCACCACGGAAACGGCACCCAGGACATCTTCTGGAACGACCCGTCGGTGCTCTATTGCTCGACCCACGAGATGCCGCTCTTCCCCGGCACCGGCGCGCTCGGCGAGCGTGGCGAGCACGACACGATCGTCAACGCGCCGCTCTCCGCCGGCGACGGCTCGGAGGTCTTCCGCGAGGCGCTGGAGACGCGTGTCCTGCCCCGAATCGACGCCTTCGCCCCGGACCTGATCGTGATTTCGGCGGGCTTCGACGCGCATTGGCGCGACCCGCTCGGCAACGTCATGCTCACCGAGGCCGATTTCGCCTGGGCCACGCTGAAGCTGATGGACCTCGCCGAGCGGCACGCCGAGGGCCGCGTCGTCTCGCTGCTCGAGGGCGGCTACGATCTCGACGGCCTCTCCCGCTCGGTCGCGGCGCATGTGCGCGCGCTGATGGGCCAGGTTTGAGAGACCGGGGGCCGTCATCCCGGATTGCGATAGCCTAGTCCGGGACCCAGATCCCCGAGGCTGGAGTAGCGGCGTTTACGCCGATCCTCGGCACCCTGCTCGCAACGCCCCCGGAGCGAAGTGGAGCGAGCGCGCGAACGCGCTTGACTGACGCGTCGGGGATCTGGGTTCCGGGCCCGCATAGCGACCCGGAATGACGATCACCCTGCGAGAGCCCCCGCGCGCGGGTCGTGGCGAGCGAGGCGGGCGAGGAGGTAGTCCACCTCCGCCTTCGTCTTGGCGGAGACCCCGCCGCCGGGCTTGCGCAGGGCGGCGGACGCGATGATGCCGCGACGGGCGAGCACGTACTTGCGCACGGCGAGGCCCGCGCCCGGCTGCTGCTCGTAGCGCATGTAGGGCAGGTGGGCGTCGAACAGGTCGTGCGCCTTCTCGCGCTCGCCGGCGCTCGCGAGGCGCACCACGTCCACCAGCATGTCCGGGAAGGCGTAGCCGGTCATGGCGCCGTCGGCGCCGCGCTCGGTCTCGAAGTCGAGGAACATGCCGCCGTTGCCGCACAGGATCGAGATCCGGCGCATCGAGCCGTCCTGCTCGTACCCGCGCAGGGTCGAGATCTTCTCGAGCCCCGGCCAGTCCTCGTGCTTCAGCATCACCGCGCTCGGATTGTCCGCGACGATCCGGCGGATCACGCCCGGCGTCATCACGACGCCCGTGGAGAGCGGGTAGTCCTGGATGACGAAGGGCACGTCCGCGCCGATCGCCTCCGCCGCGTTGGCGTAGTAGGTCACGATCTGGTCGTCGGTCTTGAGCGAGGAGGGCGGGGCGATCATCACGCCGGCCGCGCCCTTGTCCATGACGGAGCGGGTGAGCGCGCGCATGGCCGCGAAGCCGGGCGCCGACACGCCGACGATGACGGGCACGGTCGCGCGCATGATCACCTTCGAGGCCACCTCGATCGCCTCGTCCGCGTCGAGCTTGGGCGCCTCGCCCATCATGCCGAGCACCGTGATGCCGGTGCAGCCCGCCTCGAGGAAGAACTCGGTCATGCGCTCGGTCGAGGTCCCGTCGACGCGCCCGTCGTCGTGGAAGGGGGTGGGGGCGATGACGTAGACGCCTTTGGCGGACGCGTCGAACATGCGGGAGCTCTCCTCGGGATCGGCGAAAACGAAGGGCCGGAACGCTAGGGGGCGTCGGCGCGGCGCGCAAGCGCGCGGGCGCGCATGTGCGTGCGTGTGCGCCTTCGCCGGCTTGCGGGATGCGGGCTGGACGTGGTGTCTTGCGCGGGTCGAATTTCCACGATCTTTCCGAAGAGGCCACGTTCCATGTCCCGCACCGTCTTCGTCAACGGCGACTTCGTTCCCTACGAGGAGGCCAGGATCCCCATCATGGATCGTGGCTTCCTGTTCGCGGACGGGATCTACGAGGTCGCGGCGGTGATCGGTGGGCGGCTCGTCGACGAGGTGGCGCATCTCGCGCGGCTCGACCGCTCGCTGAAGGAGATCGAGATCGAGAACCCCTACACGGGCGAGGAATGGATCGGGCTGATGAGCGATCTCGCCCGGCGCAACGATCTCGACCAGGGGCTCGTCTACATCGAGGTCACCCGCGGCGTGTACGAGCGCGACTTTCCCTTCCCGCCCGCGGGCACGCCGCCCACGGTGGTGATGTTCACGCAAGCCAAGCAGATCCTCGGCGCCAAGGCCGCTGAGACCGGCGTGAAGGTGATCACCACGCCGGACCTGCGCTGGAAGCGCCGCGACATCAAGTCCGTTGCGCTGCTCGCCCAGGTGCTCGCCAAGCAGGAGGCCGCCCGCGCCGGCGTCGCCGAGGCCTGGATGGTGGAGGACGGGCATGTCACGGAGGGCGGCTCCTCCACGGCCTTCATCATCACCAAGGACGACCGGGTGGTGACGCGGCCGTTGTCGAACGCGGTCCTGCCGGGGATCACGCGACTGGCGGTGATGCAGCTCGCTCACGAGATGCAGCTCACCGTGGAGGAGCGGCTGTTCACCGTTGAGGAGGCGCGCGACGCGAAGGAGGCGTTCTACACCTCCGCGTCGGCGATCGTGATGCCGGTCGTCGCCATCGACGACGCGCCGATCGGCGAGGGCCGGCCCGGCCCGCTGACGCGCCGCCTGCGCGAGCTCTACCTCGACCTCGCCAAGGACGCGGCGCTGGCGAGCCGGATGCCGTGAGCCGCCCGAGAGGGTCGCGCCTCAGAGCGTCTTGAGGAACCCGGCGAAGCGCATCAGCCCCTCGGGCCAGGGGCCATAGCCCGAGGCGCTGTCGAGCGAGCCGGCGTCGCCCGCGTCGACGACGGGCGCGCCCCAGGCCGCGGCGATCGCCTCGGCGCGGGCGTAGTCGCACCACGGATCGGTGCGGCTCGCGACGACGAGGCTCGTGAAGGGCAGGCGCGGCGTCGGCACGCCGAGCCCGGCGAGCGCGTCGGGGAGGCGGGCGGCGTCGTCGAGATCCGGCGGCGCGACGAGGAAGGCGCCGGCGATCCGGCCCTCGAGCGCGTCCGCGGCGCGCGCGACGGCATGGACGCCGAGCCCGTGCGCCACAACGACCACCGGGCGCGTCGCGCCCTCCGCGGTGGCGACGATGCGCTCCGCCCAGGCGGCGAGGTCGGGCGCATCCCAATTGGGCTGATGCACCCGGCGCGCGGTCGAGAGCTGGCGTTCCCAGCGGGATTGCCAATGGTCGGGACCCGAGCCCCCGTGGCCCGGAACGATGAGGATGTCGACGTCGGAGGTGCGCATGGGCGCGTCTTAGCACGCCGCCGCGGCCGCGCTCAAACCGGATCTGCGACGGTTTTCGGCCGGTCGTGCGGATATCGGCTCGTCCGAAGGTGACAAATGCCGGCCTCTCGGCCTATCTGAGAGCGAGCGGCCGCTGCGGCGAAGCGTCGGCGCGGTGGTCTCGATGCCGCATCCAAAGGCGCGACGCCTCCGCCACGTATAGGGTGGGGAGCCGGCCGGGGCCTGGCGCAGTCGCGCCGTCCGCGCCATATTCAGTTGCAACACGAATGAACGGACCGATCAGGAAGACACTATGAGCGAGACCATCGAAACGGATGTGGTGATCGTCGGCGCGGGGCCCGTCGGGCTGTTCGCGGTGTTCGAGCTCGGGCTCCTCGACATCAAGGCGCATCTCGTCGACATCCTGCCGAAGGTCGGCGGCCAATGCGCCGAGCTCTACCCGGAGAAGCCGATCTACGACATCCCGGGCTTTCCCATGGTCACCGGCCAGGGCCTGATCGACAACCTGATGGCGCAGATCGAGCCGTTCGGACCGCAGTTCCACTTGAACGAGATGGTCGCCTCGCTCGAGGCGCTGGGCACGCCGGACGCGCCGCGCTTCAGGCTCACCACCGACGCCGGGACGACGTTCGACTGCAAGGCGATCGTCATCGCAGCCGGAGGCGGCTCGTTCATGCCCAAGAAGCCGCCGGTGGAGAACATCGACGCCTTCGAGGGCACGGGCGTGTTCTATGCCGTGCGGAAGATGGACGCCTTCCGCGGCCGGAAGGTGCTCGTCGTCGGGGGCGGCGATTCCGCGCTCGATTGGACGGTGAACCTCCAGCCGGTGGCCGAGCGGATCACCCTGATGCACCGCCGCGACGCCTTCCGCGCCGCGCCCGACACGGTCAACAAGATGCGCGCGCTCGTCGCCGCCGGCGACATGGACATGCATCTGGGCCAGATCGCGGGCCTGGAGGGCGAGGCGCCGAACCTCGAGGCGGTGATCGCGCGCCGCGACGACGGCTCGACCTTCGAGATCCCCTGCGACGTGCTGCTGCCGTTCTTCGGGCTCACCATGAAGCTCGGGCCCATCGCGGACTGGGGCCTGAACCTCGCCGAGCAGCTGGTCCCGGTCGACACCGAGAAGTTCGAGACCTCGACGCCGGGCATCTTCGCCATCGGCGACATCAACACCTATCCCGGCAAGCTCAAGCTCATCCTCTCGGGCTTCCACGAGGGGGCGCTGGCGGCCCAGAAGATCCACCGCTACGTCCACCCGGACAAGCGGCTCACCTTCCAGTACACGACCTCCTCGTCGAGCCTCCAGAAGAAGCTCGGCGTGGCGGCGTGAGTGTGCGCTGACGGGAGGCGGGGGCTCTGGCGCTCACGCAAATTGGGCGGTCCCGACCGCCCGTAAAGGCCGCTGCCGGTCTCCCCTCCCCACTGCGGCTAATCGATGCACACATCTCCTGCATCCGTTGTCGACGCCCGCGTTTCGCGCCGAGGATCGATGCGGCCCTTCTCCTTCCCTGTAGGGGAAGGTGGCCCGACGCGAAGCGGCGGGACGGATGGGGCACGCCGGAGGCGTGTTCCGCGCAGCGGAAACCGGGCGTCCTCGACCTGCGCCGTTGAGCCCTGCACCGTTTCGGCTTCGCCGAACGCGCGTCCCGCGCGCCCCATCCGTCTCGGCTTCGCCGAGCCACCTTCCCCTACAGGGAAGGAGGTAGCTCGGCTTTCTCGCCGAGCACCTCCACGACGCCGCTCGTCCGGGACCGCGAGTGGCGCAGGACGATGTGTGAATCGATTAGCCCTTGCGGGGAGGGGCCGGGGGTGGGGGTCGTGCAGGATTTGCTCGACTTCGTTGCAGGGCTGCAGCAGCCGCTTCGCCGGGCTTCGAAGGACCAGCACTGCCCGCCGACCCCCATCCGTCGGCTTCGCCGCCACCTTCCCCGCAAGGGGGAAGGAAGGCCTGCAGCAACCCGATGAGCGCGATCCGCCGCGTCGGTGCAAACGCGTCCGCCTCGCCGCTTCGCGTCGACCCACCTTCGCCCGAAGAGAAGGAGGGGGAGCGCTGCTCGCCGACGACGACCTTCTGCGATAGCCTCGCTCGCAGACTCGAGGAGCCCCCCATGACCCGCCGTCCCGACCCGATCCCGCTCACCGTCCTCACCGGCTTCCTCGGCGCGGGCAAGACCACGCTCCTGAACCGCCTCCTCCAGGACGAGGCGCTGGCGGACACGGTCGTGATCATGAACGAGTTCGGCGAGGTCGGGCTCGACCATCTGCTGATCGAGACCGTCGACGAGGGCATGGTGCTGCTGTCGGCCGGGTGCCTGTGCTGCACGATCCGCGGCGACCTCGTCTCGACGCTGGAAGACCTGCTGCGCAAGCGCGACAACGGGCGGATCATGCCTTTCAAGCGGGTGATCATCGAGACGACGGGGCTGGCCGACCCCGCGCCGATCCTGCACGCGGTGCTCTACCACCCCTACCTGTCGCTGCGCTACGCGGTCGAGGGCGTCGTCACCGTGGTCGATGCGGCGAACGGCGCAGGCACGCTCGACGCGCACGAGGAGGCGGTGCGCCAGGCGGCGGTCTCCGACGAGATCGTCGTCACCAAGACCGACATCGCCGAGCCCGAGGCGGTAGCGGCGCTGGAGGCGCGGCTCGCGGCGCTCGCGCCCGGCGCGCGGCTTCACCGGGCGGTGGCGGGCGCGATCCCCGCGGGGGAGATCCTCGGGCGGGGCCTGTTCGACCTCGCCGGCAAGCCCGCCGACGTCGGCGCCTGGCTCTCGGCGGAGGGCGTCGCCGCCGCCGAGGCGAAGGCGCACGCGGCCCAGCACGCGCACGATCATGGGCACGGGCACGATCATGGCCACGGCCACCATCACCACCACGATCGCAACCGCCACGACGCCTCGATCCGCGCTTTCTGCCTGACCGCCGACGAGCCGGTGCGGCGCGGCGCGCTCGACCTCTTCCTCGACATGCTGCGCGCCACGCAGGGCCCCAAGCTCCTGCGCATGAAGGGGATCGTCTGCACGGCGGAGGACCCGGAGCATCCGGTGGTGATCCACGGCGTCCAGCATGTTCTGCACGTGCCCGCGGTGCTCGACGCCTGGCCGAGCGAGGACCGGCGCACCCGCATCGTGATGATCGTCGACGACCTGGAGAAGTCCTACGTCGAGAGCCTCTGGGCCGCCTTCCGCTCCCAGCCGGCCATCGACACGCCCGACGCCGCCGCCCTCTCGGACAATCCGCTCGGGCTGCTGCCGGGGATGCGGAAAGGGTGAGAGGCGCGAGGCGCGTTGCGCTGAGCGCGAGCGGCCCACCCGTTCACGAAGCGTCCGCTCACAGTGGCCGCGGCGCGCTCCCGGGAAGCGTGAAGATCTCCACGCCCGTCTCCGTCACCCCGACCGAATGCTCGAACTGGGCCGAGAGAGAGCGGTCGCGGGTCACCGTGGTCCAGCCGTCGGAGAGGGTCTTCACCTCGGCGCGGCCGGCGTTGAGCATGGGCTCGACGGTGAAGAACATGCCCGGCTCGAGCCGCACCCCGCGCCCCGGCAGGCCGTAGGAAAGCACTTCCGGCGGGGCGTGGAAGGCGCGGCCGAGCCCGTGCCCGCAGAATTCCCGCACCACCGTGTAGCCCTTGGCCTTGGCCAGGGCCTCCACCGCCGCGCCGACGTCGCCGAGCGTGGCGCCGGGGCGGATCTGCGCGATGCCCGCCATCATCGCCGCATGCGCCGACGCGATCAGCCGACCTGCCTTGACCGAGGGCTCGCCCACCGTGAACATCCGGCTGGTGTCGCCGTGCCAGCCGTCGAGGATCGGCGTGACGTCGATGTTGAGGATGTCGCCCTCGGCGAGGCGCTTGTCGTCGTCGGGCACGCCGTGGGTGACGACGTGGTTCACCGAGATGCAGGTGGCATGCCTGTAGCCGTGGAAGCCGATCGTCGCGGGCACCGCGCCGTGGTCGCGCATGAAGGCCTCGCAGAGCCGGTCGAGCGCGCCTGTGGTGACCCCCGCGCGCACGTGCGGCCCGATGAAGTCGAGCGTCGCCGCCGCGAGGCGCCCGGCCCTGCGCATCGCCTCGAACTCGTCGGGCCCGTGCAGCGGAATGCCCCGCGGGCGCGTCTCGCGTCTCTCGTCCATGACCTCTCCTTCATCGGCGGCACCCTAGCACGGACGCGCGCCGAATTGTCCCCCGCCGCGGAAGCCGGTAGACACGCCACATGACCGCACCCGCAACGCCCCCCGTTCTCCGCTTCGCGCCCTCGCCGACGGGCCTCATCCACATCGGCAACGCCCGCACGGCGCTGCTCAACGCCCTCTTCGCGCGCCGCGAGGGCGGGACCTTCGTCCTGCGGCTCGACGACACCGACCGCGAGCGCTCGAAGGAGGAATACGCGCAGGCCATCGTCGCGGACCTCGCCTGGCTCGGCGTCCCGCCGGACGTCAGCGTGCGCCAGTCGGACCGCTTCGCGCTCTACGACGCGGCCGCGCAGGACCTGAAGGCGAAGGGGCTGCTCTACCCCTGCTGGGAGACGCCCGACGAGCTCGAGTTCCGCCGCAAGCGGCAGCTCGCGCGGGGCCTGCCGCCGATCTACGACCGCGCGGCGCTGGCGCTCTCCGACGAGGACCGCGCCCGGCTCGAGGCGGAGGGCCGGCGGCCGCACTGGCGCTTCAAGCTCGAGCACCGGGCGGTGATCTGGACCGACCTCGTGCGCGGGGAGGTGAGCGTCGACTGCGGCTCCCTGTCGGACCCCGTCCTGGTGCGCGGCGACGGCTCGTATCTCTACACGCTGCCGTCCGTCGTCGACGACGCGGCGCTCGGCATCACCCACGTGATCCGCGGCGAGGACCACGTCACCAACGCGGCGGTGCAGGTGCAGATCTTCGAGGCGCTGGGCCATGCGGCCCCGGCCTTCGGACACCACAACCTGCTCACCACCGCGAGCGGGGAGGGGCTGTCCAAGCGCCTGGGGCACCTCTCGCTGGCGGGCCTGCGCGAGGCGGGGCTCGAGCCGCTGGCGGTGGCGGCGCTCGCGGTGCTCGTCGGCTCGTCCGACGCGGTGCGCCCGGTGGCGTCGCTGGACGCGCTCGCGGCGCTGGTCGATTTCGGCCGGATCTCCCGGGCGCCGGCGAAGTTCGACGAGAGCGAGCTCGCCGCCCTCAACGCCCGGATCGTGCACGAGCTGCCCCATGCGGCGGTGGCCGAGCGGCTCGCGGCGCTGGGCGTCGGCGGCGGGGCGGACTTCTGGGAGGCGGTGCGCGGCAATCTCGCCACCGTGGGCGAGGCGCGCGACTGGTGGGGCGTGGTCGCCGGCCCGATCGACCCCGTGATCGACGACGCTGGCTTCTGCGCCGAGGCGGTGGCGGCTCTCCCGCCGGAGCCCTGGGACGCGGGCACCTGGAAGGCCTGGACCGACGCGGTCAAGGCGAAGACGGGCGCGAAGGGCAAGGCGCTGTTCATGCCCCTGCGCAAGGCGCTCACCGGCCGCGACCACGGCCCCGAGCTCGCCGCCCTCCTGCCGCTGATCGGCCGGGACAAGGCCGTGGCGCGGCTCTCGGGCGCGCGGGCCTGATCGCCATCACACCCCGTCCGGCGCGGGGATCACCTCGGGCGCGACGACGCGCACGCGCCGGCGCCCGTCGGCGGTTTCGACCTCGCGCCATTCCCCCTCGGCGAGGCCGAAGAACGGCACCGAGACGACCGGGCCGATCGCCGGCGCGGGACCCGGCGCGGGTGCGTCGCCGCGCGGCTGCGAGAGCTCGCGGGCGCGCTCTGGCGTGACGATCTCGCCGCCGCCGCCGATCATCGTCTCGGCCTGGGCGAGCGCGTCCGACCAGGTCTGCCCCGGCGTGCGGCACGCGCAGGTCTCGTCGAGATTGGTGCGGTAGCTGAGCGCGTTGGGGAGCGAGAGATAGGGCTGGCCGTCCGCCGAGAAGGACTGCTCGATCTGCCCGCCCTGCTGCTTGTAGAACACGGCCGTGGGCGCGGCCGGGCATTGCGCCTGGCACATCTGCGCCGCCGCGCGCGAATCGCGCGGCGAGGAGGGCAGCGGGAAGAAGAAGCCGTCGCAGGTGCGCACGCACACCGCCTGCCCGAGCACCGGGCGGTCTTCCTCGTAGAAGCCCGGGCCGTCCATCCAGGGTGGGTTTCCGCCGGGGTTCTCGAACAATTGGTCGTAGGGGCTGCGCGCCTGCCGATCCTGCGGGAACGGCTGCTGCGGCGAGCAGAACTGCTCGATCGCCGACATCAGCGCGAAGCGCCGCTCGTTGCCGGAGCGCGAGGCCTCCGCGAGCAGGCGCCGGTAGTTCTCCTCCATGGCGCCGAGGCGCGCCTGCGCCTCCGTGCATTCGGGCGACGTCGGCGCGCCGAAGATCAGGAAGCGGCTGCCGCGGCCGCAGTCGAGGCTCTGCACGTAGCGGCGCATGCGCTCGAGCTCGATGCTCTGCCGATCCGCCAGCTCCCGGTAGTCGCGCCCGCCGCCCTGCTCGATCGCGGCGAGCTCGGCGCGGTAGCGCTGGCACGCGTCGTCCTGCGCCCCGGCCGCGCCGGCGAAGGCGAGGAGGCCGATGAGGAACCCCGAAACCCTGAGCTTGAACCCGTGTCGCATCGCGCCTTCTGTGTCGCTCCCGGAAATGGCCGCGCCGCCGCTCGTCCCGGCGCCGCACGCACCCTTATAGCCGCCCGGATGGCCGCAAGATGAGCGAATCACGGTCGCGCCGCGGCGGCGCCCCCGCATGCGACAGCAGCTTGCCACGTCGGCGCGCAATCGCGAAATCGAAGCGTCTTTCAGCTCCTTCGCTAAACGCCTCGCGGCTTGGCCCGCGTCGTCGGCGCGGCGGCGGCCGGGTCCTCCGGCCAGGGGTGCCTGGGGTAGCGCCCGCGCATCTCGGCGCGCACCGCGGACCAGGATCCGCGCCAGAAGCCCGGCAGGTCCTTCGTCACCTGGATCGGCCGATGCGCCGGGGAGAGCAGCTCCAGCACGAGCGGCCGGCGCCCGCCGGCGAGCGCCGGGTGCGTGTCGAGCCCGTAGAGTTCCTGCACGCGGATCGCGATCGAGGGCTCCTCGCCCTCGTAGGCGACCGCGACGGACGAGCCGGTGGGCGCGCGCCAATGGGTGGGCGCCTCCGCGTCGAGGCGCCGCGCGAGGTCGTAGGGCAGAAGCGTGCGCAGGCCCTCCAGCACGTCGGAGGCGTCGATCTGCGACAGCGCCGTCTTGCCCGCGAGCATCGGCGCGAGCCAGGTCTCCATCGTCCCGGCGAGCGCCTCGTCCGATATGTCCGGCCAGGGATCTCCTTCTGCCGCGCGCAGGAAGGCGATCCGCCGGCGCAGCTGCGCGCCGGCCTTCGACCAGGGCAGCGCCTCGATGCCGATCTTCGCCACGCCCCGCGCCAGCACGGCCGGGGTCTGGGGATCGTCGGCGAGCGGGATCGGCCGCTCGGAGAGGATCACCGCCCCGATGCGCCGCACGGCGCGCCCGCGCACGGCCTTCGCCTTGGCGTCGAAGGCGACCTCGTCGCGCACGACGATGCGGTCGGGGAACAGCGCCTCGATCTCTTCGGGGGAGAGCGCCGCGGCGGCGAGGACCCGCGCCGACCCCGCCGCGCCGGCGATCTCGGCCACCGCGAGGAAGGGCTCGCGACCGAGCGCCAGGTGCGGCTCCAGCGCCGCGCCGCGGCCGTTGGCCAGCACCACCTCGCCGGGCTTGCCGCGCGCGCGGGCGATGCGATCGGGATAGGCCAGCGCCACCAGCGCGCCGACGGAAAGGCCCTCCGGCGGGCGGCGGTCGAGTCCCTCGGCCGCCTGCGCCGCCCAGCCGCGGGCGAGGCGGCGCATGTCCTCGGCGCGCCCGCCCGTCTCGCGCACGAACCGGTCGCGGCGGTGGGCGAGGTCGACGTCGTCACCGCCGAGCCCGCGCTCGACGAGGAGCGCCGCGACCTCGGCCGCGCGCGACGCCTCGCCTCGGTCGGCGGCGCGCAGCACCATCGCCGCGAGCCGCGGCGGCAGGGACAGCGCGCGCAGCCGCGCGCCGAGCGCGGTGAGGCGCCCGTCCGCGTCGAGCGCGCCGATCTCAGAAAGCAGCGCGCGGGCCTCGGCGAGCGCCGGGCGCGGGGGCGCGTCCAGGAAGGGGAGGGTGGTCGGGTCGCCCACGCCCCAGGCGGCGCAGTCGAGGACGAGCGAGGAGAGGTCGGCGGCCAGGATCTCGGGCGTCGTGAAGGGCTCGAGCGCCCCCGTCGCCGCCTCCTCCCAGAGCCGCCAGCAGACGCCCGGCTGCGTGCGCCCGGCGCGGCCGCGGCGCTGGTCGGCGGAGGCGCGCGAGACGCGCACCGTCGCGAGCCGGGTGAGCCCCACCGCCGGCTCGTAGACCGGCACGCGGGAGAGGCCGCAATCGATCACCACCCGCACGCCCTCGATCGTCAGCGAGGTCTCGGCGATGGAGGTCGCGAGCACCACCTTGCGGCGGCCCGGTGGGGCGGGAGAGACGGCCCGGTCCTGCGCGCCGCGCTCGAGCGCCCCGTAGAGCGGGGCGATCTCGACGGTGGGATCGCGCACCTTGTCGCGCAGGATCTGCTCGGTGCGCCGGATCTCGCCCTGGCCGGGCAGGAAGACGAGCAGCGAGCCGGTCTCCTCCGCGAGCGCCCGGAGGACCACCCCTGCCACCGCCTCCTCGATGCGCTGGCGCGGGTCGCGGCCGGCGTAGCGGGTCTCGACCGGGTAGGCGCGGCCCTCGGACGCGATCACCGGCGCGTCGTCGAGGAGGGCGGCGACGCGCGCACCGTCGAGCGTCGCGGACATGACGAGGATGCGCAGGTCCTCGCGCAGGGCCCCTTGCGCGTCGCGGGCGAGCGCCAGCCCGAGATCGGCGTCGAGGGAGCGCTCGTGGAACTCGTCGAACAGCACCGCGGCGACGCCCTCGAGCGTCGGGTCCTCGAGGATCATGCGGGTGAAGACGCCCTCGGTGACGACCTCGATGCGGGTCTTCGCCGAGACCTTGGTGCCGAGACGAACCCGCAGCCCCACCGTCTCGCCGACCCGCTCGCCCAGCGTCTGCGCCATGCGCTCGGCGGCCGCGCGGGCGGCGAGGCGGCGGGGCTCGAGCACGATGAGCTTGCCGCCCTTCGTCCACGGCTCGTCGAGGAGGGCCAGCGGCACGCGCGTCGTCTTGCCCGCGCCCGGCGGCGCGACCAGCACTGCGCTCGACCGCGCGGCGAGAGCCGCGGCGAGATCGGCGAGGACGGCGTCGATGGGCAGGGGCGTGTCGAAGGCGCGCATGAGCGGGTGATGGCGCGGACGCGGGCGCGGCGCAAGCGGCCTCTCCCCGGTCGAGCGCGAGATGGACATGGCGGCGGGCGGGGTGAAGCCCTACGGCGCCGAGGTCCGGCAGCGCGGCCGGCCCTCGCGGGAGGGCTGAGCGCGGCCCGTCAGCCCTTCCGCGCCATCTTGTCGAGCTCCTCCTTCGAGGGCGCGACCTTGTCCGACAGGATGCCGGTCTCGTGCGTCGCGACGAAGTCGTCGGTCTCGGGGCGGTCGGTGCGCGACCCGGCTTGAGCCTGACGCTCGTTGTGCTGGCGCAGCTGGTCCTGGCCGTGCAGCTCGTTGTCGCCCATGCGCTTGGACGCGAGATCGTCCTCGCGGGTGACGGTCTCCGGCGCGTCGCCGACAGTCTCGGCGTGACGGACCGTGTCGTGCCCCATTCCCTTGCCGGCCTTGGCCATGGCGTTCTCCTTTGCGTGTCTCGCGTGGCTGGAGGGGCAACGGCCGCGGGGGCGTCGGGGTTTCTTCGGGGTTGGTGGGGGAGGGGATTGGCTCGCGGTCGCGGCTTGCCGGACCCGTTTTCGACGTGTATCGATCATGCATGTTCTATCGAGAGAAGGTGTGTCGTATGAGCGACATTAAGGATGAGGTCGAAAAGCCCGATCGCTCCTGCGAGCACCCGTCTCAAAGTACGATCGAGCGCGAGACTGGCCGGATTGCCGCCGAGGCCTCGGATCGACAAAGCGCGCTTTCGGTCCTCGATGCCTTCTCGGCGGACCCGCAGGACGAGGACCTCCAAAGGGCGCTGGACGAGCTCTTCCACGAGATCCTCTCACGGCCCCGCGACACTGGCTGGCGTGAGATCGATTGGTGACCGCCGGCGAGCAAGTGTAATGTGTCGCTTGACAGGTTACAAGCTTACTGCTACACCTCGGTCATCGCCTGCATCTCCGACACTGAACCGATCGAAGATCCGAGTGTGGCGGCGCAACATGATTACCAGCTTTCTGAATAAGGGCCTGCAAGAGCTGTTCGAGACTGGAAGGTCGGCCAAGATCGACAGGAAGCTGCACGATCGGATCCTGAGGCGGCTCGATGTTCTGGACAGTGCGAAGGGAACGATGGAGTTGAACGTGCCTGGTTTCGACTTCCATCCCCTGAAAGGCTACAGGCCGACACGGTATTCGATTCACGTGAACGGCCGCTGGTGCCTCACGTTCGAGTTCGAGGACGAATCTGCGCTGCGAGTCGACCTCGAGCAGTATCATTGACGAGGCAGCGTTGGTCGGTAGGCGAGAGAGTCACATCATGGATCAGTCTTCCCACCGTCCGAACAGGCCCCCGACCCATCCCGGCGCCGTCCTGCGCGAGGACGTGCTGCCGGCGCTCGGCCTGACGGTCACGGAGGTCGCCAGGCATCTCGGGGTCACGCGCCAGCAACTCCACCGTATCCTCTCGGAGCAGTCCGGCATCTCCCCCGAGATGGCGCTGCGGCTGGGGAAGCTGTGCGGCAACGGCGAAGGGCTCTGGATCCGCATGCAGGAGGCCCACGACCTGTGGCATGCGCGCCGGAAGCTCGGCGATGCGCTCGATCGCATCCCGACGCTGCACGCCGCCACCGCCTGAACCCGCCCTCACATCCCCCCCATCTCCCGCACGATCGCCCATTCCTCCTCCGTCACCGGCTGCACGGAGAGGCGGGAATTGTTCACCAGGATCATGTCCTTCAGGCGCGGCTCGGCCTTGATCGCCTCGAGCGTCACGGGCCGGGGCAGTGGCTCGACGGCCTTCACGTCGACCATGCCGAACTTGCCCGAGGCGTCGGTGTGGTCGGGGTAGTATTCCCGGATCACCTCGACGATGCCGACGATCTCCTTGCCCTGGTTCGAGTGGTAGAAGAACCCCCGCTCGCCGAGCTTCATCGCCATCAGGTTCTGCTTTGCGACGTGGTTGCGCACGCCGTTCCAGTGCGTGCCCGCCGCGCCGGCCTCGACCTGCTGCTGCCACGACCACACGTCCGGCTCGGACTTGTAGAGCCAATACGCCATCTCGATCACGCCCCCGTTTCTCGTCTCTTTCAGTCCTCGGCCTTCAAGGGCCGGTTCATCAACGCGTCCATGGTCTCGTCGAGGCCCGAGCGGCCCGACACCAGCGCCGCTACCGCCTCGGATATCGGCATCTCGATCCCGCGCGCGCGCGCCATCGTGACGAGCGCGTCGGCCGTGTAGGCGCCCTCCACCAGCTTGCCGCCGGCCGCCGCCTCGACCGAAAGGCCCCGCCCGAGCCGCTCGCCGAAGGCGAAGTTGCGCGACTGCGCCGAGCCGCAGGTGAGCACCACGTCGCCGAGCCCCGAGAGACCCATCAGCGTCTCGGCGCGACCGCCGTAGGCGCGGGCGAAGCGCATCAGCTCGGCGAAGCCCCGGGCGGTGAGCGCGGCCTTGGCGCTCTCGCCGAGCCCGCGGCCGATCGCGGCGCCGCAGGCGATGGCGAGCACGTTCTTGGCCGCGCCGCCGATCTCGACGCCGCGCAGGTCGCGGGAATGGTAGACGCGCAGCGCCCTGCCCGAGAGCCGGTGCGCCAGGCCGGCGGCGAGCCCCTCCTCCGGCGCGGCGAGGGTCACCGCCGTGGGCAGCCCGCGCGCGACGTCGTGGGCGAAGCTCGGGCCCGACAGGACCGCGACCGGCGATCCCGGCCGCAGGTCCGCGACGACGTCGGTGAGGAAGAACCCCGTGCGCGTCTCGATGCCCTTGGCGCAGATCACCAGCGGCGCATGGGGCGCGAGCACCAGCGGCAGGGCGACGGCGACCTCCCGGACGGCCTGCGCGGGCACGACGAGCAGCGCCGCATCGCTGGCTGCGAGGTCGGTCAGCGCGCAGGTCGGGCGCACGGCGTCGGCCAGTGCGACGCCGGGCAGATGGCGTGCATTCTCGCGGGTCTCGGACATCTCCCGCGCGTGATCGGGATCGCGCGTCCAGAGCACCACGTCGCACCCCGCCGCCGCGGCGGCGTTGGCCAGCGCGGTGCCCCAGGCGCCCGCGCCGACGATGCCCAGCGGCGCGCCGCTCACGTTCCGCCCTCCGCAGTCGCGACGTCGGGCGCCGGCGCAGTGGCGAGCGGCCAGCGGGCGCGCGCGGGCGCGTCGAGATCGTCGGTGAGGCCGAGCCGCAGGCGCTCGAGCCCGGCCCAGGCGATCATCGCGCCGTTGTCGCCGCACAGCGCGAGCGGCGGCGCGACCAGGCGCAGCCCCGATTCGGTGGCGAGCCGCTGGAGCCCGCGCCGCACCCCGCCGTTCGCCGCGACGCCGCCGGCGACGACGAGCGCGGTCGGGCGCGGGGCGATCGCCTGGAAGGCGCGCAGCGCGATGCGGGTGCGGTCGACGACGACGTCGACGACCGCCGTCTGGAAGGAGGCGCAGAGGTCGGCGACGTCCTGCTCGGAGAGCGGCGCGATGCGCTCGGCCTCGAGCCGCACCGCGGTCTTGAGGCCCGACAGCGAGAAGTCCGGCGTCGGGCGACCGATCAGCGGCCGGGGCAGGGCGAACCGCTCGGGATCGCCGCCCTTCGCCATCCGCTCGACCTCCGGCCCGCCGGGATAGGGCAGGCCCAGCAGCTTCGCCACCTTGTCGAAGGCCTCGCCGATGGCGTCGTCGATGGTCGCGCCCAGCCGCACGTACTCGCCGACGCCGCGCACGGCGAGGAGCTGGGTGTGGCCGCCGGAGACGAGCAGGAGCAGGTAGGGAAAGCCGATCCCGTCGGTGAGCCGCGCCGTGAGCGCGTGCGCCTCGAGGTGATTCACGGCGATGAGCGGCCTGCCGGAGACGAGCGCGAGCGCCTTCGCGGTGGTGAGGCCCACGATCACACCTCCGATCAGCCCCGGCCCGGCGGCGGCCGCGATGGCGTCGACGCCGTCGAGATCGGTGCCGGCCTTGGCGAGCGCCCGCGCCACGAGGCGGTCGATCACCTCGACATGGGCGCGCGCCGCGATCTCGGGGACGACGCCGCCATAGGCCGCGTGCTCGGCGATCTGGGAGAGGATCTCGTTCGACAGGATCGCCCCGCGGCCGTCCTCCGCGAGGCCCACCACCGCCGCGGCGGTCTCGTCGCAGGTCGTCTCGATGCCCAGAACCCGCATGTCCCGTCCTCGCCGCTCGCCGCCGCCGCACACGAATGAGAATATCGTGCCTTGTCCGAACTTCCGTGATCAAGGTCGGGCACCTATAGTCGCGGCCCGCGGCGAAGGAAACGCGCGAAACGGGAGAAAAAGCAACATGAGCAACGGCGCGGCGCGCACACCCGGCGCGGCTTTCGTCATCGGCACCCGCGGCAGCCCGCTCGCGCTCGCCCAGGCGCACGAGACGCAAAGGCGGCTCTCCGAGGCGCTCGGGATCGAGCCCGAGCGATTCCCGCTCGAGGTGATCAAGACGTCCGGCGACATGATCCAGGACCGCGCGCTCTCCGAGGCCGGCGGCAAGGGGCTGTTCACCAAGGAGATCGACCAGGCCCAGCTCGAGGGCCGCGTCGACATCACCGTTCATTCGGGCAAGGACCTGCCCAACGACCTGCCGCCGGGCCTCGTCATCGCCGGCTTCCTGCCGCGCGAGGACGTGCGCGACGCGCTGATCAGCCGCGCCGGCGCCTCCTTCGCGCAGATGCCGGCGGGCACGCTCGTCGGCTCGGCCTCGCTGCGCCGCCAGGCGATGGTGCGGCGGCTGCGGCCGGATCTCGAGGTGACGCTGCTGCGCGGCAACGTCGGCACGCGGCTGTCGAAGATCGAGGCCGGCGAGTACGGCGCGACGCTGCTCGCCATGGCGGGCCTCAACCGGCTGGGCCTCGCCCACCACGTCACGGCGGCGCTGCCGGTCGAGGAGTTCCTGCCGGCGGTGGCGCAGGGCGCGATCGCCATCGTCGTGCGCGAGAACGACGAGGCGGCCCGAGCGGCCGCGGACGCGATCTGCGACCCGCAGGCGGGTCTCCAGGTGGCCGCCGAGCGCGCCTTCCTCGCGGTGCTCGACGGCTCCTGCCGCACGCCGATCGCCGGGCACGCCCGAATCACCGCGGGCGGGATCGCGCTCGAGGGCCTCGTGCTGCGCCCGGACGGATCGGAGAGCGTCGGCGGCTCGGGCGAGGGGGTCCTCGCCGACGCGGTCCGCCTCGGGACCGAGGTGGGGCGCGAGGTGAAGAGCCGTCTGCCGGCGGGCTTCTTCGGCTGATGCGCGACGCCGCCGCGGCGCCCCTCGTCCTCGTCCTGCGCGCGCCGCAGGACGCGCGCCGCACGGCCGAGCGGCTGGAGGCGATGGGGTTTCGTGCGCTGCCCGCGCCGCTGATCGAGACGCGGGAGACGGGCGAGCCCCCGCCGGCCGGGCCGTTCGACGCCGTCGTCGCGACGAGCGCCAAGGCGGCGGCGCACCTCGCGCGGGCGGTCGATCTCACAGTGACGCCGGTGTTCGTGGTCGGCGCCCGCAGCGCCGAGGCCGCTCGTGCGGCGTGGGCGCGCGACGTGCGCACGGGCGCCGGCAACGCCGAGGCGCTCGCCGCGCTGGTGGCGGAGAGCCTGCCCCGAGGGGCGCGGCTGCTGCACGTCGCCGGCGAGGACCGCAAGCCGGAGCCCGCGGCGCGGCTGCGCGCCCTCGGGTTCGACGTCGCGACCTGGACCGCTTATCGTGCGGCGGCGGTGCCGCTGCCGGAGACGGCGCGCGCGGCGGTCGCGTCCGGCGAGGCGCGGGGGGTGCTGCATTTTTCGAGACGCAGCGCCGGGCTGTTCGTGGAGGCGCTGGCGCAGGCGGGCCTGTCGGACCGATTGCCGCGGCTCCTCCACGCCACGATTTCGCCGGACGCGGCGGTTCCGTTGCGCGAGGCGGGCGTGGACGCCGTCGCGATCGCGCCGACGCCCGACGAAAGCGCGCTCCTGCGCACTTTTGCGGACGCCGCGAGCGTGGCCTTTGGAGCAGAATGACGGTTCGCGCGTTGAATCAATGCTAAGGTTCGGCGTGCAATCGACCGCCGCGACGGTGTAGACCCTCACGACCCGCCGCCGCGCGTCCGCGCGGTTCGACCCTGTGGAAGGACGACGTGACGAAGAGACCCTCCTCCAAAGCGGGCCGTTCCGCGCGGCCCCGGCAGAGCTCCCCGAAGCAGGGCGGCCCCGTCCCGAGCGTTCCCCAGACCGTCGCCGCAGAGCCGGGCGCCGCGGCCGAAGAGGCTTTGCCCATGAAGGAATCCACCTCCGCAGCGGGCGGGACCGTCATCGTCACCGACGAGAAGCGCATGGGCGAGACGCGCACGCCAGCCGCGCCGCCCGCCGCGAAGCCCGCGGGCGAGACCGCCGAGCCTGCCGAGCAGACCGTCGCGGAGGCGACGCCCCCGGCGGACACTCCTGCGGCCGAGCGCGCGTCGGCATCCGCTCCCGAACCCACGTCAGAGCCCGCCTCGGACCCCGAGCCGCTCCCCACGGCCGCGCCGCGCGCGTCCTCCGACGAGATCGCGGCCGCGGCCGCCGTGGAGGCGCAGCGTCCCGATGCGCAGCCGGAGCGCGGCGGCATGGGCGCGCTGACGGCGGCGCTCATCGCGGCCGTCGTGGTCGCCGGCCTGCTCGTCGCCTACGACGTCCTGTTCCGCGCGGACGCCGATCCCGCCGTCACGGGCGCCGAGATCGCGGCGCTCGAGCAGCGCCTGGCCGCGACCGAGACCACGGCGCAGGAGGCGCGCGCCGCCGCCGCCCAGGCGCAGGAAACCGCAGCTCAGGCGCCCGAGCAGCCCCCCGGCGTCGACGCCGAGAGCTTCGCCGCGCTCGAGAGCCGGCTCGACGAGGTCGCGGCCACGGCGCAGGCGGCCCAGCAGGCCGCCGGCGCCGCGCCCGCCGAGGAGCGCCTCGCCGCGCTCGAGGATCGGGTCGGCGGATTGGCCACCCGCCTCGACGAGGAGATCGCGCCGGCGCTGGAGAGCCTTCGCGGCGAGATCGGCGGCGTGGACGAGGCGACCCAGGCGGCCGAGGCCGCGCGCCAGGCCGTCTCGGACGCGCAGGCCGAGGTGGCGTCGCTGCGCGACAGCGTCGCCGCCGAAGCGCAGGCGACCCGCCAGGCCTATCTCGCGATCACCGCCGCCAACGCCATCGCGAGCGCGCTGCCGGCGGGAGAGCCCTACGCCGCGTCGCTCGGCATGCTGCAGGATGCGGGGATCGGCGGCGCGACCGCCGAGGCTCTCGCGCCCTTCGCCGACACCGGCGCGCCGACGGCCGAGGAGCTGCGGGCCGAGTTCGCGACGGTCGCGCCCGCGGTCCGCCGCGCCCTGACGCCGGAGGACATCGGGTCGGAGGGCGTCGGCTCGTTCTTCGAGGGGCTGTTCACGCGCGCCGTGCGGGTGGAGCCGGTCGACGGCCTCGTCGAGCCGGGCGATCCGGCGATCGACCCGACGGCGGCGATCGCGCGGGACCTCGCGGTCGACGACCTGCCGGGGGCCTATGCGGCCTGGCAGGCGCTGCCCGAGGCCGCCCGCGCCGTCTCGCAGGACTTCGCCGATCGGCTCGCCGCGCGCATCACCGCCGGCGACGCGGCCCGCGCCGCCGTCGATCAGGCCCGAACGGCGCTCGCGCCGCAGGCTCAGTAAGGAAGATCGGACATGTGGCGCGTTCTCTTCTACCTCGCCGTCGTCGCCGCGCTCGCCGCGGGCGCCATCTGGCTGTCGGACCAGCCCGGGCGGGTGGCGTTCGTCTGGCAGGGCGTGAGCTACTCGGTCGGCCTCGCCGTCGCGGCGGTGCTGCTCGTCCTGCTCGTCTTCGTCTTCCTGCTCGTCGAGGCCGTGATCCGCTGGCTGTTCAAGGCGCCGGAGAAGATGGCGGAGGCCTCGGTGGCGCGCAAGCGCCGCAAGGGGCTGCTCGCGCTCTCGCGCGGCATGGTCGCGGTCGGCGCCGGAGACGAGGCGTCGGCGCGCCGCTACGCACGCGAGGCGCAGCGCTACCTGCGCGCCGACGAGCCGCTGGTGCTGCTGCTTCGCGCCCAATCGGCGCAGATGGCCGGTGACCGGCAGGAGGCGGAGAGCGCCTTCCGCGCCATGGCCGAGAATCAGGAGACGCGGGTGCTCGGCCTGCGCGGCCTGCACGTCGAGGCGCGCCAGCGCGGCGATCGCGACGCGTCCCTCGCCTACGCGCAGGAGGCCGCGCGCCTCGCGCCCGCCGCCACCTGGGCGAACGAGGCCGTGCTCGAATCCCACGTCGCCAAGGGCGACTGGACGGCCGCGCTCGACGTCGTCGAGCGACGTGCCGCGCTCGGCCTGATCGACAAGGCCACCGGCAAGCGCCAGCGTGCCGTGCTGCTCGCCGCCGACGCGCTCTCGCGCGGGGAGAAGGACGAGGAGATCGCGCTCCAGAAGGCGAAGGAGGCGTTGCGCCTCGCGCCGGACCTCACTCCCGCCGCGGCGCTCGCCGGGCGCATCCTGTCGAAGCGCCTCGAGCTGCGCAAGGCGTCGAAGATCCTCGAGACCGCCTGGAAGACCACGCCGCATCCCGAGATCGCCGACGTCTACACCCATCTGCGCCAGGGCGATTCGACCCACGACCGGCTGCAGCGCGCCGAGAAGCTCGCCACGCTCTCGACGTGGTCGGTGGAGGGCCGCCTCGCGCTCGGCCGCGCGGCGCTCGACGCACGCGAGTACGCGAAGGCCCGCCAGACCATCGAGCCGCTGGTCGGCGAGCGCCCGAGCGTGCGCGCCTGCCTGCTGATGGCCGACATCGAGCGCGCGGAGCACGGCCCCACGGTCAAGGTGCGCGAATGGCTCGCCCGGGCCGTTCACGCGCCGCGCGACAAGGCCTGGGTCGCCGACGGCATCGTCTCCGACCGCTGGGCGCCGATGTCTCCGGCCTCGGGGCGTCTCGACGCCTTCGAGTGGAAGCAGCCGCCGGAGGTGCTCGGCGCGATCGGCACGACGGTGGTCGATTCGGTGGTGGGCGACCTCGACCCGCGCCCGGACGACGCGCTCGCCCGGCTCGAGCCGCCGGTCTATCACGGCGCCACGCTCGCGCCGGTCGCGAAGGCCGAGCCGCCCGTCGTCGAGGAGGCGCAGATCCTCGCCCCGACGCCGAAGCCCTCGGTCGAGAAGCCGCCGGTCGCCGAGGCGTCCGCCCCCGCGCCGAAGCCCGCGCCCGCGCCCGCGCCCGCGCCTGCGTCCGCGCCGAAGCCGGCCGCAGGGCCGGTCGTGGCGCCGGCCGCGGTGGCCTCCGGGGCGGAGGAGCCGGTTCGGCCGACGCCGCAGCCCACCGCGCCCGCCGCCGCTCCCGTCGGCTACGCCGCTCGGCTCGCGCCGAAGCCCGCTCCGGTGCCGCAGCCGGCGCCGAAGCCGCAACCTGCGCCGAAAGCCGCGCCCGCGCCCGCGCCGGCGCCGGCGCCGAAGGCGGTGCCCGCGCCAGAGCCTGCGCCCACGCCAGACCTCATGCCGTTCCAGCCCGTGCGGCGGGAGACCCCGCCTGCCAAGGCCGCCCCGATGGCCGCCGCCGAGCCTGCCCTGCATGGGGCGGCGGAACCGGCGTCGACCGGGTCCACCGAGCCCTTGCCGGCCCCCGCCGAGCCCGCGCGCGGGGCCTGGCTGCGGCGCGATCAGGACGAGCTGCAGGCGGCGCTCCAGGCCGGCCGACGCGCCGAGGCCGCGCCGGCCCCGGTCGCCGCGCCCACCGAGGAGCCGGCGCGCGGCGGGGACGGCGTCGAGGAGGGTGAGCCGTCGGACTACGCTCGGCGTCCCCCGGACGATCCCGGCGTCGAGGAGCCGCGCAAGACGAGCCGCTTCCGCCTCTTCGGCTGATTCGCGCCCGCGCCCGGGAAACAGCGACGGACGGCCGAAAAACCGGTCGCCCGACGCTTGCCAACCGCGCCCCCTCCCTATAAGAGGAGCGCTCCGAAGGGGACGCGCCGCGCGCGCCGCCTTCCGCCGCAATAGCTCAGGTGGTAGAGCACGTCATTCGTAATGATGGGGTCGGGGGTTCGAGTCCCTCTTGCGGCACCACTTTCCGAGCTTTTCCGGGGCTTACCGGTGTCGGACGACGGGTCCGGCGCCTCATGCCTGCGCACTTGATGCAGCGCAACGACAGGCGCGAGCGTTTCTCTAAAGTGGCCGACGAACCGCCCGCCCGGAGAGGCGTTCGTCATGCACTCACGCCAAACACCGACCCTGTTCCAATCCGACGGGCTCGAATACAGCGTTCGCAGCTCGGCGCATGATCGCGCGCTCGCGCGCTTCGCCGATTTCGAGCGCGCGAAGGCTCGCTTCGTGCGCGAGGTGGCCGCGGCCGAGATCTCCGCAGAGAGCAACGGGGACTACGCCTGCCGCGTGAGCCTGTTCAAGGGCGATTCGCTTCTCGTCGAGTTCCGCCGCCATTCGCCCGGCGAAGGAGACGGAGACGACGACGCGTCGTGATCTCCCGCCGCTCCCCGCGCCGCCCGCGTTCCGTCTCGTCAACCTCCCGTTAATCCTCCGCGCCCACCCTGTGGTCATGACGATCGTGGCGCGTTCCAGGGGCAGGCCTGATCACCCTCGCTCCGAAGGCGAAAGCCGGGCGCGCCCGCTCGCGAGGGCGGATGCCGCAACGGAGGGAACGACATGGCCAAGCTCCTGATCGGAACCTTCGTGGCGGTATCCGCCGTGCTCGCCTTGGCGGGGCTCGCCGTGTTCGGCGCGGGCGCGGGCGCGATCGTGCTCGCGGTGCTCTGAGGCGCCCCTCAGACACGGCGCAGCGCGTCGGCGAGGGCGCGTGACAGCTGCGCGCCGTCGAAGGGCTTGGCGAGCCGCGGGAAGCGCGCCGTCGCCTCGCCGAAACCCGTCATCAGCAGAACCGGCAGATGCGACAGCCGCGGGGGCAGCGCCTCGGCGAGCTCGGCGCCCGTCATGCCGGGCATGGCGAGATCGGTGAGGACGAGGTCGAACCGGTCGTCGGAAGCCAGGACGTCGAGCGCCTCCCGGGCCGAGCCGACCGCGACGATGGCGTGGCCGAGGTCGACGAGCATGTCGCCGACGCTTTCGCGCACCAGGAGATCGTCGTCGACGAGGAGGATCCGCTTCGGGGCGAGCGTCTCGACCTCGGGTCCCGGCGCATCCGCCACGGCTCCCGGGGTCTCGCCCTGCGCCGCCGGCAGCCAGATCTCGGCCCGCGTCCCCGCGCCGATCCGGCTCTTCAGGACGAGCCGGCCGCCCGACTGGGCGGCGAGCCCGTGCACCATGGAGAGGCCGAGCCCGGTGCCCTTGCCCACGGGCTTCGTCGTGTAGAACGGCTCGGCGGCGCGCGCGAGCGTCCGTGCGTCCATGCCCGGTCCTTCGTCCGCCACGACGAGGCGTACGTATCGCCCCGGGGCGAGCTCCGCCCCGCCGGCCTGCGGATCCTCGCTCGCGTCCGTCCCCACCTCCTCGGCGCTCGCCGAGATCGTGACGCGCCCGCCCTCGGGCATGGCGTCGCGGGCGTTGACGACGAGGTTGAGGATCGCGAGCTCGAGCTGGTTGGCGTCGACGCGCACCGGCGCGAGCGCCGCGGGAAACGCCGTCTCGAGCGTCACGCGCGGCCCGATCGAGCGCTGCAGCAGCTCCGTCATGCCCTCGACGAGCGCGTCGAGCGAGACGACCTGCGGCTTCAGGTCCTGGCGCCGTGCGAAGGCGAGCAGGCGGTGGGTCAGCGCGGCGCCGCGCTCGCAGGCCGTCACCGCGTTGCGCACCAGGCGCTGGCCGCGCTCGTCCGCCTCGGGGATCCGCTTGCGCAAGAGGATGAGGCTGCTCAGGGCGGCCGCGAGGAGGTTGTTGAAATCGTGCGCGATGCCGCCGGTGAGCTGGCCCACCGCCTCCACCTTCTGCGACTGGCGCAGCGCCAGCTCCGCCGTCTCGCGCACGGCGATCTCGCGCCGCAGGGCGGCGAGCGCGGCGTCGCGCTCGGCGATTCGGGCCTCGAGATCGGCGTTGATCGCGGCGAGCTGCGTGGGTGAAGGCAGGCTGATCGCGGACGGCAGCAGCGGCCACAGCGCCGCCGCGGTGGTGAGCGAGGCGAGCGCCGTGACCGCCTTGAGGACGGCCTGCGTGCCGTAATCCGGATGCCACAGCGTCCAGATCGAGAACAGGTGCGTCGCGCCGCAGGCCAGGATGAACACGGCGAAGCACCAGAACATCCAGCTGAAGGTCACGTCCCGGCGCTTGAGCAGGAATGCGCCGAGCGCGACCGGGATCGAGAAGTAGGCCGCCGCGATCAGGCCGTCCGAAACGACGTGGGCGTAGACGAGCTCGGGGCGCCAGGTCAGGCACATGCCGTGCGGAGCGAGACTCTCGGTGGAGAAGAGCTGACGCAGGATCTCGAACATCGACGTTTTCCAGGAGCGCGAGCGCGCGCACGCGCGCGCCGACTCGCCGGTGCGCGACGCCCGGAGCTTAGACGATCCGCACGGATGCGTCAGGCCGCATTCGATGCCGTGTGGAGCCCCGCCGCGTCCGCGGCGCGCCGGCAGCGCACGGACGTCGGGCCGCTCGTCGCGTCGAGCGGCGGCAGCGCCGCGACGCAGGCGGGCTCGGCCAGAGGGCAGCGCTCGGCGAAGGCGCAGCCCTCGGGCAGCGCCGCGAGATCCGGCGGTGAGCCGGGGATGGTTTCGAGCCGCGCGCCCTTGGCGAGCGCCCCGTGCGCCCGCGAGCGCATCAGGCCGATCGTGTAGGGATGGCGCGGCGTGCGCACGACGTCGCGGGTCGCGCCCTCCTCGACGATGCGGCCGGCATACATGACCGCGATCCGGTCGGCGATCTCCACGGCCGCGCCGAGGTCGTGGGTGACGAAGACGATGGCGAGGCCGAGCTCGCGCTGGAGCTCGCGCAGGAGCAGCAGGATCTGGATCTGCACGGTGGCGTCGAGCGCGGTCGTCGGCTCGTCGGCCAGCAGCACCTTGGGCCGGCAGGCGAGTGCGAGCGCGATCATCGCGCGCTGGCGCATGCCCCCCGACATCTCGTGCGGATAGGACGCGAGGCGGCGCTGGGGGCTGGGGATGCGCACGCGCTCGAACAGCTCCAGCGCGCGGGCGCGGGCATCGGCCTTGGAGATCGTCTCGTGGCGCAGGATCGCCTCCACGATCTGGTCGCCGATGGAGAAGACCGGGTCGAGCGCGAGCAGCGGTTCCTGGAAGATCATCGCGACCTCGCCGCCGCGATAGAACGACAGGTCCTTGGCGCGAAGCCCCATCACGTCGCGTCCGCCGACGCGCATCGTCCCCTCGATGCGCGTCCGGCGCTCGGGGTTGAGGCGCATCAGGGCGCGCAGGGTGACGCTCTTGCCCGAGCCGGATTCGCCGATCAGCGCCAGCGTCTCGCCCGCCGAGAGGTCGAGGTCGACGCCGTTGACGGCGCGGATCGGCGCACGCCCGCCGGTGAAGGTCACCTTCAGGTCGCGCACGTGCACGAAGGTTTCGGCTGCCGACGTCATGAGCGCGCTCCCTGCGGATGACCCGACGCGGGGTCGGCGAGATGGCACGCGACGCCGTGGGTCGGCGACAGCCGCAGCTGCGTCGGCTCGCGCAGCGCGCAGACCTCCGCCGCGGAGGCGCAGCGCGGATGGAAGCGGCAGCCGGCCGGCGGGTCGATCGGGTTGGGCGGATCGCCGGCGAGCGGCGCCTCGCGGGTGCGGTTGTCGGGGTCCATCGAGGGCGTCGAGGACAGGAGCGCTGCGGTGTAGGGATGGCGCGGGGCGGTGAACACCGCCTCCGCCTCGCCGATCTCGGCGACCTTGCCGAGATACATCACCAATACCCGGTCGGAGACGAAACGCACCACGTTGAGGTCGTGGCTGATGAACATGTAGGTGAGCCCGAACTCGCTCTTGAGGTCCATCAGCAGGTTCAGCACCTGCGCCTCCACCGACTTGTCGAGCGCCGAGACCGCCTCGTCCAGGATGACGAGGCGCGGCTCCAGCGCCAGCGCGCGGGCGATGTTGACGCGCTGGCGCTGGCCGCCGGAGAGCTCGTGGGGATAGCGCTCGGCGAAGCGCGCGGGCTCGAGACCCACGCGGGCGAGGAGGTCGCGGGCGCGGGCGATGGAGGCGGCCTTCGAGAGCCCGTGCACCTGTGGGCCGAAGGCGATCGAGGCCTCGATCGTGAGGCGCGGGTTGAGCGAGGAATAGCTGTCTTGGAACACCATCTGCACCTGGCGGCGGAACTCCCGCAGGGAGACGTCGCGCCCCACCACCTCGCCGTCGAACACGACCTCGCCCGTGGTGGGCTCGATCAGGTGCATCAAGAGCCGCGCGGTCGTCGACTTGCCGCAGCCGGACTCGCCCACTACGCCGAGCGTCTCGCCCTTCAGGACCTCGATGTCGATGCCGTCGACGGCGCGGACCTTGCGGTCGACGCGCCCGAGCAGGCCGCCGCGCAGGGGGAAGTGCTTGACGAGCCCCTTGACCGACAGGAGCGGCTGGGCGGGGCCGCCGCGATCGGGCTCGGCTTTCGCGAGCATGGTCGCCTGTTCGCTCATTGCTTCACGTCCATCGCCGTGCGCAGCGAATCCGAGAGGAGGTTGAAGGAGATCGAGGTGATGAAGATCATCACGCCGGGCAGCGCCGCGACCCAGGGCTGGACGTAGATCGCCGTGCGCAGCGTGTTGAGCATCAGCCCCCATTCGGGCTCGGGCGGGCGCACGCCGAGCCCGAGGAAGGACAGGCCCGAGGCGAGGATCATCGAGACCGAGACGAGGCTCGTCGCGTAGACGAAGATCGGGCCGAGCACGTTGCCGAGCACGTGCACCCGCACGATGGTGAAGGCGCCGGCGCCGGAGGCGCGCGCCGCCTCGACGTAGTCGCGCGTGCGGATCGAGGTGGTGACGCTCTCCGCCACGCGGGCGATGGGCGGGATGAAGACCACGGTGAGCGAGAGCAGCGCATTGCCGAGCCCCGCGCCGAGCGCGCCCGACAGGGCGACCGCGAGCAGCACCGACGGGAAGGCGTAGAAAACGTCGATCGTGCGCATGATCAGCGTGTTGGCGAAACCGCCGACGTAGCCCGCGAAGATGCCGATGGCAGAGCCCACGACGAAGGCGACGATGACCGGCGTCACGCCCATGAACAGCGACAGCCGCGCGCCCCAGATCAGCCGCGAGAGCATGTCGCGGCCGAGCTCGTCGGCGCCGAGCGGGTAGCCCTCGGTGCCGATCGGCCTGAGCCGGCGCAGCATCTGGCCCTGGTAGGGGTCGGCCGGCGCGATCCAGGGCGCGAAGACGGCGCAGATCAGGAGCGCGAGCAGCGCCGCGCCGGCGATCAGCGCGACGGGGTCGCGCAGGAGCTTCCTGCCCACCCCGGTCCAGTAGCCCTGCGCACGCGGGGCGTTCGCGGCGGCGACCGCGGCGGTGGTCGCCTTCGAGACGTCCGCCTTGGAGAGGCTCGTCATCTCAGGCCCTCACGATGCGCGGGTCGAGCGCCGTCTGGATGACGTCGACGACGAGGTTGAGCACGACGAAGAACAGCGCCAGCACCAGGATCGTGCCCTGGAGCAGCGGCAGGTCGCGCTGGAAGATGGCGGAGTTGAGCAGCAGCCCCGTGCCCGGCCAGGAGAACACCGTCTCGATCAGGATCGAGCCGCCGAGCAGGTAGCCGAGCTGGAGGCCCATCACCGCGAGCGCGGTCGGCGCGGCGTTCTTGACGACGTGCAGGAAGATGCCGAGCTCGCCGAGGCCCTTGGCGCGCAGGCCGGTGATGAAGTCCTGCGCGAGCAGGTCGGCGACGAGGGCGCGCACGGTGCGGGCGATGATGCCCATCGGGATCACGGACATGGTCAGCGCCGGCAGGATCAGGAACTGGACGTGTGTCCAGTCCCAGGCCCAGGAGGAGGAGCCGCCGGGTCCCGCGCCGGTGGCGGGAAGCCAGCCGAGCTGGGCGGAGAAGATGATGACGAGCACCATGCCGAGCCAGTAGTGCGGCACCGAGACGCCGAGCACCGAGATGGCGGACGCCGCCTTGTCGACCCAGGAATTCGAGAAGTAGCCGGCGACGAACCCGAACAGCCCGCCGAGCAGGAAGCCGATCGCGGTCGCGACCGCCGCCAGCATCAGGGTGTTGCCGACCGCGCGCAGAACCTCGGCGGTCACCGGCCGCCCGGTGGCGATCGAGGTGCCGAGGTCGCCCTGGAGCGCGCGCCAGAGCCAGATGAAGAACTGCTCCACGTAGGAGCGGTCGAAGCCGTAGAGGCCGATCAGCATCTCCTGGAGCTCCACCGAAGCGTCGGCGGGCAGGATCGAGATCAGCGGATCGCCCGGGGCGATGTGCACGAGGGCGAAGCACACGAGCGAGACGCCGAGCATGATGGGGATCGCGTAGACGATCCGGCGCAGGAGGTACTGGAGCATCGCTCACCCGGTTTTCGGTGCCGTGTCTCGAAGAAGCGCTCGGGCGCGCGGCGCGCGCCCGGGCGAACGCGTGCTCACTCGATCGTCATCGTGGCGATGTCGATGAACCAGCTGCGCGGCTGGACCACGTTGCCGACGCTGGTCGACATGGCGCGCGGACCGACGTCGTGGGCGATCCAGACGAAGGGCGCCTCCTCGACGATGCGGGCGTGCAGCCGCGCCAGCGCCGCGTCGCGGGCCTCCGCCTCGAACGAGGTGCGCGCCTCCTCGATGAGGGCGTCGAACTCGTCGTTGCCGAAGAGGCCCCAATTGTTCGACACCGGCGGGAAGGTCTTCGTCGAGGTGAAGCGGATCATGGCGAAGAACGGGTCCATCGCCGCGAAGGAGACGTTGATCGCATGCGCGCCGTTCGCCGTCGGGTCGGTCGCGCCGCGCCGCCAGTTGGTGAACAGCGTGTTCCACTCGATCACGTCGAGCTCGACGTCGAAGTAGCAATCCCGCAGCGACTGCTGGACGTACTCGTTCATCGGGATCGGCTGCATCTGGCCAGAGCCCGAGGCGGAGGTCTGCACCTTCACCTGCACCGGGTTGTCCGCCGAGAAGCCCGCCTCCTCCATCAGCGCGCGCGCCGCATCCGGATCGTAGGAGATCTCGAAGGACGGGTCGCCCCACCAGGGATGGCCCGGCGCGACCGTGCCGACGGGCTCGGCCATGTAGCCGCCGAGCAGCTCCTTGAGCTCCGAGCGGTTGATGCACAGGTTCGCGGCGTGGCGCACGCGCCGGTCGAGCCAGGGCGAGCCTTCCGCGAAGGACAGCTGCCACGGCCACACGTGCGGCTGGGCGTTGGCGTAGACCGTGAAGCCGCGCGACTCGATCTGCGGGATCGCGTCGGGCGAGGGCGCCTCGATCCAGTCCACCTGGCCCGACAGCAGCGCCGCGGTGCGGGCGTTCGCCTCCGGCAGCGGGATCAGCACGACGCGGTCGATGGTCGGCGTGCGCGCGGGGTCCCAGTAGCTCTCGTTGGGCACCATCTCGAGCCGCTCGCGGGGCGCGAAGCTCGTCACGCGGAAGGGGCCGGAGCCCGAGGGGTCGGCGGCGAAGGCGGTCCAGGCCTGGGCGGCGCGCTCCTTGGCGTCGGTGACGTCGGCGGGAACCGCGTCGTACTTCGCCTGCCAGTGCGCGGGCGAGGCCATGAACAGGTTCGTCAGGTTGAACGGCAGGAAGGCATCGGGCTCCGACGTCGTCAGCTCCACCGTCATGTCGTCGATCACCCGGGCCGAGCGCAGGGTGGGCATGCGCGAGGCGGTGACGCCGACCTGGCTCGCGTCGAAGTGCGGCGCCTCCTGGTCGAGCACCTTCTGCACGTTCCACACCACGGCGGCCGCGTCGAAGGCCGAGCCGTCGTGGAAGACGACGCCGTCGCGCAGCGTGAACACCCACTTCGTGGTGTCGTTCGGATCGACCGCCCACTCGGTGGCGACGCCGGGGATCACCACCGAGGCCGCGTCCGCCTTCGAGAGGTCCCACTGCGTCAGCGAATCGTAGATCGGGATGCCGGTGAAGCGGTTGCCCTCGAAGCCCTGGTCGGGCTGGCCGAGGGTGCGGGGAATGTCCGCCGCGGTCATGCCGATGCGCAGGACCTTCTCCTGCGCGTGGGCCGAAGCGGCGACCGCGGTCGTCGCGAGAAGCGCCACGGCGAGCGTGCGCACGGTTTTCAGGATCATCTCTTCCCCTCGTTCTTCGTGTGCCGGGCGTTCTCGCCCGGAAACCCGGCCGGGCCTCGGGCCCGGGTGACGGAAGGGGAGTTGGCAAGCGTCGTGCCAGGAGGGGCGCAGCGGTTGGCGCGCTCGCCACTCCGGCAGGGAGAGGGAAGGCGCGACGGCGTCCGCCGGATCGCGACGAGCCGGTTCGGTGAGTCGCATTGCACCGCGCCTTGCATACGATGTGCTCAACGAATAGCCAAACGGCCAGTAAGCCGGCAGCTGCTCGCCATCTTAGCACCCGGCCAACCAAAGGGATCGCCATGCGCCTGCTCGTGCTCAACGCCAACACCGACGCCGCCATCACCGAGCGCCTGTGCGCCGCCGCGCGGGAGCGGCTCGGCGACGAGGCCGAGGTCGTGGGCTCCACGGCGCGCTTCGGCGCCGCCTACATCGCGAGCCGCGCCGCCGCCGCGATCGCCGCCCACGCGGCGCTGGACGCCTTCGCGCGCGACGGGGCGGGCTGCGACGCGGCACTGATCGCCTGCTTCGGCGACCCGGGGCTGCTCGCGCTGAAGGAGATCGCCCCCGTGCCGGTGGTGGGCATGGCGGAGGCATCCTGCCATGCGGCCTGCCTGCTGGGGCGGCGCTTCTCCATCGTCACCGGCGGCGCGCGCTGGCCGGCCATGCTGGAGGAGTTCGTCGCCGCGCAGGGGCTGTCCACGCGCCTCGCCTCGATCCGCGCCGTCGCGCCCACGGGCGACCGCATCGCCGCCGACCCGGAGGGCGCTCTCGCCGACCTCGCCGCGGCGGCGCGCGCCTGCGTCGAGGACGACGGCGCCGAGTGCGTGATCCTCGCCGGCGCGGGCCTCGTCGGTCTCGCGGAGCGCATCGCGCCCGACGTGCCCGTCCCGGTGCTGTGCTCCTTCGCCGCTTCGCTGGAGACGACGGTGGCGCTGGCCCGCCTCGCGCCGCGGCGCGCGCAGGCGGGGTCGCTGGCGGCGACGCCGGGGGTGGTTACGCGGGGGTTGGGGGAGGGGCTGGCGGGGATGATGGGGGGGTAGGTGCGGGCTTCCCCCTCAAAAATCCAAATCCACCCGCGTCCCACCCCCACCGCCACCCCCCGACCGATACAACCCCTTATCCCCCACGAAGGCCGCCTCCCCGGTATCCCGGAAGCGGTTCACGATCGGATACCGCCGGTCGCGGCCGAAGCTGCGGCGAGTGACCTTGACGCCCGGCGCCGCCTGGCGGCGCTTGTACTCGGCGATGTAGAGCAGGCGCTCGACCTTGCGCACGGTCTCCGCGTCGTGGCCGCGGGCGACGATGTCGGAGATGCGGGTCTCGCCTTCCACCAGCATCGAAAGGATGTCGTCGAGCACGTCGTAGGGCGGCAGCGAATCCTGGTCGGTCTGGTTCTCGCGCAGCTCCGCGGTGGGGGGCTTCACGATGATCCGCTGCGGGATCACCTCGCCGTCGGGGCCGAGGGCGCCGGGCGGCTTCCAGCGGTTGCGCAGCTGGGAGAGGGCGAAGCACTCGGTCTTGTAGAGGTCCTTGACCGGGTTGAAGCCGCCGTTCATGTCGCCGTAGAGGGTGGAATAACCCACCGACATCTCGGACTTGTTGCCGGTCGTCACCACCATGGCGCCGAACTTGTTCGAGATCGCCATCAACAATAGGCCGCGGGTGCGGCTCTGGATGTTCTCCTCGGTGACGCCCGGCTCGGTTCCCTCGAACAGCCCCGCCAGCACGCGCCCGGCGCCCTCCACCGCCTCGGCGATGGGCAGGATGTCGTAGCGCACGCCGAGCGCCCGCGCGCAGGCGGCGGCGTCCTCGAGCGAGGTCGAGGCGGTGTAGCGGTAGGGCAGCATGACGCAGTGCACCCGCGACGGCCCGAGCGCGTCGACCGCCATCGCCGCGCACAGAGCCGAATCGATGCCGCCCGAGAGGCCGAGCACGACGCCGGGGAAGCGGTTCTTCTCGACGTAGTCGCGAAGCCCCAGCACGCAGGCGGCGTAGTCCGCCTCCTGGCCCTCGAGCCCGACCTCCTCGGGCGCGTCGACGCAGCGCCAGCCGTCGGCGCCCTTCTCCCATTGCGTGGTGACGACGCACTCGCGAAAGCCCGGCAGCATTGCGCCGAGCGACGTGTCGGCCTGGATGACGAAGGAGGCGCCGTCGAAGACGAGCTCGTCCTGGCCGCCGACCTGGTTCAGGTAGATCAGCGGCAGCCCGCTCTCCGACACCCGCGAGACGGCCACCGAGAAGCGCTCGTCGGTCTTGCCGCGCCAGTAGGGCGAGCCGTTGGGCACGACGAAGAGCTCCGCCCCGGTCTCGGCGAGGCACTCGACGACCTCCTCCCCCCAGATGTCCTCGCAGATCGGGATGCCGACGCGCACGCCGCGAATCATCACCGGGCCGGGCAGGGGGCCGGCCTCGAACACGCGCTTCTCGTCGAAGGGGCCGTAGTTCGGCAGGTCGACCTTGTGGCGCACGGCAACGACCTGGCCCTCGTCGAGGAGGGCGTAGGAATTGTAGAGGCTGCCCGCCTCGACGAAGGGCAGGCCGATCAGCACTGCGGGCCCGCCGTCGGCGGTTTCTCGCGCCAGGCGCTCCAGCGCCGCGCGGCAGGCGTCCTGGAAGGCGGGCTTGAGCACGAGATCCTCCGCCGGGTAGCCGGCGAGGAACAGCTCGGTGAAGGCGATCACGTCCGCGCCCTGCGCGGCGGCCTCGGCGCGCGCCGTGCGGGCGAGGGCGAGATTGCCGTCGACGTCGCCCATGGTGGGGTCGAGCTGCGCGAGGGCGATGCGGAAGGAGGTGCGGGTCATGGAGGGAGTGTAGTCCGCCGTCCGGCTGCGGCAAAGGGCGTGCGACGAAGATCGGGCATTCGGGAAACGGGGGGCTCTCGGGCGGGTTCGGCGATCGCGCGCTTCGTTCGGGACCGACCCCCGCCTTGACGCCCCCGTCCGCCCGGCGTTAGCTCCCGCGCACGTCATCGGAGCCCGCACGCCCTTGTCTCGTCTCGCCGGCCGCGCCCTCGCCGGGCTGATCCTCGCCGCAGCCGTCTTCACGGCCCCGCTCGCGGCGCAGGAGCCGGAGGCGCCGATCGCGCAGCCCGCTCCCGCCCCGACGCCCGCCCCGGCGCCCACCGACGAGCGCCTCTCCGCCTTCCGCCTCCCCGAGGTCGTGATTCCCAATTTCTGGGACCCGCGCGCCCCGGGCGAGGCGGTGGAGCTGCTGCCCGGGCGCACGGTGCGGTTCCTGACGAGCGGGGACTTCCCGCCGATGCACTTCATCGGCGCGGACGGGGCGCCCACCGGCTTCGTCGTCGAGCTCGCCCGCGCCGCCTGCGAGGAGGCGGGCGTGGCCTGCACGATCCAGGTGCGGCCCTTCCCCGGACTCGTCCCGGCGCTCGACGCGGGGGAGGGCGACGCGCTCGCCGCCGCGATCCGGATCACGGGGGACCTGCGCGAGGGCCACATGGTGACGCGCCCCTTCTTCCGCTTCCCCGCGCGCCTCGCCCTGCGCCATGCCGACGCGGCCGGGTTCTCGCTCGACGCCGTGCCGGCCGCACGCGTGGCGGTGGTCGCGGGCACGGCGCACGAGGCCTATGTCGAGACCTTCTGGCCCGGGGCCGAGCGCGCGCCCTTCGAGACGCTGTCGGCGGCGCAGGACGCGCTGCGCCAGGAGGAGGTCGACCTCGTCTTCGCCGACGGCCTGGCGCTCGCGCTGTGGATCGGCGGGCGGGCCTCGGAGGGGTGCTGCACCTTCGCCTCGGGCCCCTTCCTCGACGACCGCTTCTTCGGAGAGGGCGTCGGCTACGTCTTCCGCGCCGGCGACGCGAGCCTCGCGCGCGCCTTCGACAACGCGCTCGCCCGGCTGTGGGAGGAGGGCGACTACGCGGAGATCTTCCTGCGGTTCTTCCCGGTGAGCCCGTTTTGAGGGGCGGTTGCAGAAGGGTTTGCGAACCCTCTTGAAGTAGCGCCGGGCGTATGTTATCCGACATAGCCTCGATGCGCGGAACGAGCGGGATGAACGCGGACATGCCGGGCTACACGGCCCTCGACATCGCGAAATGGTTCGTCAACGCCAAGGACCGGGAGGCGGGGGACGCGATCACGCACCTGAAGGCCCAGAAGCTTCTCTACTATGCGCAGGGCTGGTCGCTCGTCCACCTCGGCGGGCCGCTGTTCGCGGAGGACCTGCAGGCCTGGGCGCACGGGCCCGTCGCGCCGAGCGTCTTCGCGCATTTCCGCGGCCACGGCTTCGACGCGCTGCCGGCCCAGCGCGTCACGCGCCGGGTGACGGGAGACGTTGCCGGCCTGCTGGAGGGCGTCGCCGGGCGCTACGGGATCTATTCCGCCAAGCGGCTCGAGGCGATGACCCACGCCGAGGCGCCCTGGCGCGACGCGCGCGGCGCCCTCGCGCCCGAGGCGCGCTCGTCCGCGGTGATCTCGAAGGAGGCGCTACGCCGGCATTTCGAGCGGCTGAAGCCCGCGGCGTGACGAAGGGCTTCGCCTTTCCGCCGCCGGATGCGGAACCCGGCGGGATCGACGGACCGCTGCGCTCGGTCTCCGTGTCGCTGCGGCATTGGCATGCGGGATCGCAATGCCTGTCGGATTGGCGGCAGCCCGAGCTGAAGAAGCTGCGCAAGCTCGTCGAGAAGGTTCAGTCCCTCACGCCGGCGCAGGTGCGCAACGACCCCGGTCTCGGCTGGAAGCCGCATCGTGGCCCGGCGGCGCGCGGCTTCTCGCGGCGGGGCTCGCTCTCCAGGGACATCGATCTGTGCGAGCTGCGGATCGACGGGAAGGGGCGGGTTCACGGTGCGCTGTTCGACGGCACGTTCTTCCTCGTCTGGCTCGACCGGAGTCACGCCGTGTTCCCCGACGGCAAGTGATCGCCGCCCGTCGTCACCGCGGCATCGGTTGACGCCCCGCGTCCCTCGGGCGTAAGCCACGGGCTCGCCGCCCACAGGGATTTTTGAGAGATGATCGACCCCGACGCCCTCGGTTCCGCCACTGCCTGGCCCTTCGAGGAGGCGCGCAAGCTCGTCGCGCGCCTGGAGCGTACGGGCAAGAAAGAGGTCGTCTTCGAGACCGGCTACGGCCCGTCCGGCCTGCCGCATATCGGCACGTTCGGCGAGGTGGCGCGCACCACGATGGTGCGCAACGCCTTCCGCGCGCTTACGAACGACGCCGTCCCCACCCGCCTCGTCGCCTTCTCCGACGACATGGACGGCCTGCGCAAGGTGCCCGACAACCTGCCGAACCAGGAGCTCCTGCGCGGCGCGCTCGGCCTGCCGCTGACGAAGGTGCCCGACCCGTTCGGCACGCACGAGAGCTTCGGGCACCACAACAACGCCCGCCTGCGGGCCTTCCTCGACGCCTTCGGCTTCGACTACGAGTTCCTGTCCTCGACCGAGTGCTATGCGTCGGGCCGCTTCGACGACACGCTGCGCCTCGTGCTCGCGCGCTACGACGCGGTGATGGCGGTGATGCTCCCCACGCTCGGCGAGGAGCGGCGGGCGACCTACTCGCCTTTCCTGCCGATCCACCCGAAAACGGGAATCGTCATGCAGGTGCCGACGGAGGCGCGCAACGTCGAAGCCGGCACCATCGTCTGGCGCGACCCCGACACCGGCGAGCGCTTCGAGACGCCGGTGACGGGCGGGCACGCCAAGCTGCAGTGGAAGCCCGACTGGGCGATGCGCTGGGTGGCGCTCGGCGTCGACTACGAGATGGCCGGCAAGGACCTGATCGATTCGGTGAAGGTCTCGGGCCAGATCGTGCGCGCGCTCGGGGCCGAGCCGCCGGAGGGCTTCAACTACGAGCTGTTCCTCGACGAGAACGGGCAGAAGATCTCCAAGTCCAAGGGCAACGGCCTCACCATCGACGAGTGGCTGACCTACGGCACGCCCGAGAGCCTGTCGCTCTACATGTACAACCGCCCGCGGGAGGCGAAGCGGTTGTTCTTCGACGTGATCCCCAAGCATGTCGACGAGTATCTGTCGTTCCTCGAGCGCTACCAGCGCCAGGACGACAAGAACCGCCTCGGCAACCCGGTCTGGCACATCCACGGCGGCGCGCCGCCGGAGCCCGAGGTGGTGCGCAGCGAGGGCGGCGAGAACGCGCCGGCGGCGCAGATCACCTTCGGGATGCTGCTCAACCTGGTGGCGGTGGCGAACGCCGAGGAGCCGGGGCTGCTCTGGGCCTTCATCCAGCGCTACGCTCCGTCGGCCTCGCCGCAGACGCATCCGCGGCTCGACCGGCTGGTCCAGCTCGCGGTGCGCTACTACCGCGACTTCGTGCGCCCGGCGAAGACCTACCGCGCGCCCACCCCGCAGGAGCGCGCGGCGCTCGAAGACCTCGACCGCGCGCTCGCGCCGATGGAAGGCTCGACCGACGCGACCGCGCTCCAGGACGTGGTCTACGAGATCGGCCGCACGCATTTCCCCGACACGTCCGGCAAGTCGAAGAGCCCGGACGGACGCCCGGGCGTCTCGCAGACCTGGTTCTCGACCCTCTACCAGGTGCTGCTCGGCGAGGACCGCGGCCCCCGCTTCGGGTCGTTCGTGGCGCTCTACGGCGTGGCGGAGACGCGCGCGCTGATCGAGAAGGCGCTGTCGGGGGCGCTGGCGCGCGAGCATGCGGCGTTCTTGGCGGGGCGGAAGGCGGGGTGAGGCGGGCGCCCGTTCTTGCCGTCGTGGTGCGCGGTATCCAGCGCCGAGGCTCGGCGCGGTCCTTCTCCTTCCCTGTAGGGGAAGGTGGCTCGGCGCAGCCGAGACGGATGGGGCGCGCGGGACGCGCGTTCGGCGGAGCCGAAACGATGCAGGGCTGGGCGGCGCAGGTTCGGACGACGCGAGTTCGGACGAGGCGGGGGAGCCCGATTTCCGCTTCGCGGAACACGCCACCGGCGTGCCCCATCCGTCCCGCCGCTTCTCGTCGGGACACCTTCCCCTACAGGGAAGGAGAAAGCTCGACGGTCCCGCCGAGCACCCCCACGCCGCTGATCTCCCCTCAGCGCCCCATGCCGCCGAGGGCCGTGACCAGGCGGTAGGCGAGGCGGGCGGCGCGGCCGCCGTCCTGCGGCCCGGGTGCGCCGGACCGGGCGCCGGACCCGGACGACCCGGACGTCGGCCGTTGGTCGGCCGGCGTGGCGTCGGTGCGCGTCGCGAGGTTGAAGGTGGCGCTGAACATGTCGATCATGGCGGCTCTCCCGATTGGGCTTGCGTCTGCATGGACTCTTGCCCCCGAATGCATCCGGTTGCGAGCCAGCCTTTCTCGCACCCTGCAAGCAGAGCTTTCAGATGGACTGGTCCGGCCTGCCCCCGCTGACGATGCTGCGCGCCTTCGAGGCGGCCGCCCGGCACGGCGGATTTTCCGCCGCCGGGCGCGAGCTCAACGTCACCCACGCCGCCGTCGGCCAGCAGGTGCGCGCCCTGGAGGAGCGGCTCGGCGTCGTGCTGATGCGTCGTGAGGGCAGGGGGCTGGCGCTCACGCCCGAGGGCGAGCGCCTCGCCGCGACGCTACGCGAGGCGCTCGACCTGATCCACGAGGGCGTCGGCGCGCTTCTCGCCGCCGCCGCGCACCGACCGGTCCAGGTCACGACGACGATCCGCTTCGCCTCGAGCTGGCTCGCGTCCCGGCTCGGCGCCTTTCGCGCCGAGCACCCCGAGATCGAGCTGATGCTCAATCCGAGCATCCAGGTCGTCGACCTCGCGCGCTCGGAGTTCGATCTCGCCATCCGGTGGGGCGCCGGATCGTGGGAGGGGCTCGTCGCGGAGCCGCTGCTGGTCTCGCCGATGATCGTGGTCGGGACACCCGCGCTCCTGGGAACGGACCCGATCGACACGCCGGCCGACCTCTTGCGCTTTCCCTGGGTCCAGGAGATCGGCGTCGAGGAATGGCGGGTCTGGCTCGCCGAGCGCGGCGTCGCCATGGGGGCCAAGCGCGACATCCATCACCTGCCCGGGCACATGGCGGTCGAGGCGATGCGCGCCGGCGAGGGCATCGGCTTCACCGCGCGCTCGCTGGTCGAGGCGGACCTCGGGGCGGGGCGCCTGGTGGCGCTGTTCGACACGTCCGACTCGGCGAATGTGGGCTACCACCTGGTGCGCCGGCCGGGCCGGATGCGCCCGAGCGCCGCCGCCTTCGCGGATTGGTTGCGGCGTGAGGCGCAGACCGATCGCGCCCGCGCGACCTGAGGGCACCCGCGCGCGGCGCCGGAACGAAGAAGGGCGACCCCGCGGGGCCGCCCTTCCGGAAGATCGCCGACGCGCGCGCCCCGGGGGCGCGGCGGCTCAATCCTCTTCCTCGTCCTCGGGTCCCTTGAGGTTCTTGAGCTTGGCGAAGACCGAATCGGCCTCGGCGCGCTCCTCCACCTCGCGGCGGCGCTGGGCGCCGTAGCCGCCGTAATCCTCCTCCTCGGGGGGCTGGTAGCCCGGATCGGTCGAGACGTCGGCCGGCAGCAGCGTCTGGCCGCCCTCGCCGACCGGGGTCGCCGGACGGTCCTTGGCGGAGCGCTGGACCTCGAGGTCGAGGTCGATCTGCGAGCACAGGCCGAGCGTCACCGGATCGAGCGGCGAGAGGGAGGCGGAGTTCCAGTGCGTCCGCTCGCGGATCTGCTGGATCGTGGTCTTGGTGGTGCCGACGAGGCGCATGATCTGCGCGTCCTTCAGCTCCGGATGGTTGCGCAGCAGCCAGAGGATGGCGTTCGGGCGGTCCTGGCGGCGCGACACCGGCGTGTAGCGCGGGCCGCGCTTGGCCTTGATCTCCGGCAGGCGCACCTTCGGGGGCGCGATCTTGAGCCGGTAGTCGGGGTGCTTCTGCGCCTTGTCGATCTCGTCGTGCGTCAGCTGGCCGCTCGTGATCGGGTTCGCGCCCTTGATGCCGGTCGCCACCTCGCCGTCGGCGATGCCCTTCACCTCGAGCGGGTGCAGCTTGCAGAAGTCTGCGATCTGGTCGAACGTCAGCGACGTGTTCTCGACGAGCCAGACGGCGGTCGCCTTCGGCATCAGTGGAACGGCAGCGGACACGGGACTTCCTCCTGGAAACGAGCGCGGGACCGCGACTCTCTCGCGATGCGCCGGCGCGCGGCAAAACTTCTTCGTGCTCCGGCCCGGCTGCGGCCGGAGCGACGACGTACCCGATTGTGAGGGGACGGGGGAATATAGGCGCTTCGCGGGCCGCGCGCAACGAGGATGGCGCGGTCGCGGGCGCTATCCGAGCGCGCGCGGGAGATCGCGGCCGGCGGGGGCGATACGCAGAATCAGGATCATGTCCGGTGAGGACCGGTACACGAGGGTCGCGCGCCCCGCGAGCACGAGGATGCGCACTCCGGGAGCCAGTTCGGGACGCGGAGCGCCGCGCTCCGCGAGTGTGCTCAAGCTCGCTGCGAATTCCCTGATCTCGCGCGTTATGGCGTGCGCCTTGGAATTACCCGCGCGATCCGCGAACCAGGCGAAGATCTCGTCGAGATCCGCGCGGGCAGATACCGACAGGACGACCCGTTTCGGCGTCATTTCTCGCCGCGGCCGTTCGCCTTCCTGGCGAGGTAGCGTTCCTCGACTCCGTCGAACGCCTCTTCCAGCGACACGACACCCTCCTCGCCGCGGTCGATCCGCTCTAGAACCGGGAGTACTTCACGCCGCAGCCAGTCGTCGTCGATGAGCGGGCTATCCGGGGGAGCGACGAGGAAAGCCTCCAGCGCCACCTGGACGGCTTCGCTTTCCGAGCCGAACGCGCCAACGGCAACGGCGTCGCGCAGGCGCGCAGCGATCTCGGCAGGTATCTCGACCGTGATGCGTTCCGTTCGAGCCATCGGCGACGCTCCTCTTGCCAGCCGAAGGAAACCTACCACATCCGCGGACGCCCGACCCGCCGTGCTCTGCAGTGCTCTCTGCGCCATTTCGGCTCGGATTTCCGCGAAGACCTGCTCGGCCGGGATCAGCTCCTCTTCGCCGCGCTCGATCGCGTCCAGAATCGGTAGCACCTCACGAGCCAGGACGTCGTCGTCGATCTCTTCGATTGTGTCCGGAAACCCGAAATGGACGGCGAGAGCGACGCGGATCGCATCTTGCTCGGAGGCGTGACCGTCGGCGCCCGCCAGTTCGCGCACCTTGCTCAAGAGGTCGTCCGGCACGTCGATCGCCATCGTCTCGATTCCGCTCATCCCGAACGCTCCACCATGCGGCACCACAGTAGAAGGTCTTACAGACGGCGTAAACACACGTTTCAAGACAGTGTCAGCACGATCTTCCCCACATGCGCGCTCGAGTCCATCCGCGCGTGCGCCGCGCGCACCTCCTCCAAGGGATAAGTCGAATCGATCACCGGCTTGCAGCGGCCCTGGGCGAGCAACGGCACGACCTCGCGGGCGAGGGCGGCGGCGATCTCGGCCTTCTGGGCGACCGTGCGCGGGCGCAGCGTCGAGCCCGTGTGGGTCAGGCGCTTCATCATCAGGCGGCGGAAGTCGACCTCGACCTTGGGGCTCTTCAGGAAGGCGATCTGGACGATGCGGCCCTCCACCGCGGCGGCGTCCCAGTTGCGCGTGATGTAGTCGCCGCCGACCATGTCGAGGATCAGGTCCACGCCGCGGCCGTCGGTGAAGTCCTTGGCGGCTGCGACGAAGTCCTCCTCACGGTAGTTCACCGCGCGGTCGGCGCCGAGGTCGAGGCAGCGCGCGCATTTCTCGGCCGAGCCGGCGGTCACGATCACCCGCGCGCCGAAGGCCTTGGCGAGCTGGATCGCCGTCGTGCCGATGCCGGACGAGCCGCCGTGGACGAGCAGCGTCTCGCCCGAAGCGAGGCGGCCGCGGTCGAAGACGTTCGTCCAGACCGTGAAGGTGGTCTCCGGGATCGCGCCGGCCTCCACCATGGAGAGCCCCGTCGGCACGGGCAGCGCGTTGTCCTGGTGCGCGAGGCAATAGTCCGCATAGCCGCCGCCGGGAACGAGCGCCATCACCGCCTCGCCCTCGCGCCAGCGCTCGGCGCCGTCGCCGCGGGCGACGACCGTGCCGGCGATCTCGAGGCCGAGCACGTCCGGCGCGCCCGGGGGAGGGGGGTAGTTCCCCTCGCGCTGGATCACGTCGGGGCGATTGATGCCGGCGGCTTCGACCTTCACCAGGATCTCACCGGGGCCCGGCGTCGGCACGGGGCGCTCGACGAGCGTCAGCACCTCGGGGCCGCCGCCGCCTTGCGCGATCACGGCGCGCATCGTCTGCGGGATCGTCTCGGGCATCGGAGGTCTCCTCGTGGCGTTCATGGGTCGGATCGCGGCGAGGTGACACGCCCGCGCGGGCTTTGGCAAGGCGGGGCCCGAGACGCGCGGGGCATCGCCGCGGTTGGCCTCGGCCGACCGAACGCGCTACCATGCGGGATCGACATGCGGCGTGGAGGAGACGTAGATGTCCATCGATCCCTTCGGCGAGGAGCTGCCTCGGCCCCGCCCGGATTCGCACGTCATCGGGCAGGATCTCGCGCAGCTGTCGATCGAGGAGCTCGACGAGCGCATCGCCGCGCTCGAGACCGAGATCGGGCGCCTGCGCGAGGCCAAGGGCAGGAAGCTGGACTCGAAGACCGCGGCCGACGCGTTCTTCAAGGCCGGTAGCTGACGATCGGGGACGTGTCCCGAAATCGCGCAGGTGGGGAAATCTTTCCTCGCGCGCTTAACCGTCCGTTAAGCTTTTTGCTTCATGAATGACGCTGTCCAGTCTTCTGGATGCGAGTGGCTCCTGTCCACTCTGTTTGACGCCTCCCTGTTGACCACTTCAGAGCCGCCCCCGGGCGGCTCTTTTTTGCGTGTGCCTGCGCCCGCGCCGGATCGTATCCCCTGCCGCAGCGCCGCCCGCCTCGTAACCGCCCGCATCCGGCGGCCTTCTGGCATCGTTAAGGTTAACCACATCCTAACGCGGCGGAGGTCCGCGTTCGGCGCTAGGCTTGCTCCGATGATTCGAGAACGCCGCGCGCCGTATCGCGCCGGCACAATTCGAGCCAAATTGTTCGTGAGGAGGCGGCACATGAACGCGGACGTCACTTTCCGGGAAGCCCACGACCCGGTCGATTTCGGGCGCACCTTCGTCCATTCCGACGCGTTCCGGGCCCTGTTCCGCGACGGGATGGCGCTGGTCGAGGAGACCGCCGCCTATCTCGACGGGGACGGCCGCGAGGACTCGCGCACCCTGCCGCGCCAGGCCGCGCTGACCTACGCCAGCGAGAGCATGCGCCTCACCACCCGGCTGATGCAGATCGCCTCATGGCTGCTCGTGCAGCGCGCGGTCGCCGAGGGCGAGATCACCGCCGAGGAGGCGCTCAAGGAGAAGACCCGGGTGCGCCTCAACCGGCAGGAGAGCGCGAGCTCGCTGTTCGACGCTGAGGCGCTGCCCGAGCGGCTGAAGGAGCTGATCGGCTCGAGCGTGCGCATGCATGCGCGCATTCTCCACCTCGACGGCGTGCTCTCCGAGGCGACGACCCGCAAGACCGAGGCCGACAGCCCCGTCGCCATGCAGCAATGGCTGATCCGCTCGGCCTTCGGCAAGGGCTGAGGCGAGGGCTGAGGCGAGGGCCGAGGCGAGGGCTGGCGGCGTGCCGGGGCGGTGCGGCGAAAGGCAGCGGGCGACAGGCGTGCGAGGTTGGGTTAACCTTCTCTTCACCAAGCCAGAGAGCAAGCCAGAGAGGGAGAGGTCGACATGCGTGCATCCTTCGTCATGAGCCTGGGCGCCATCGCCGTCGTATTCGCCGGTCCGGCCGTTGCGCAGTGCTCCTTCGAGAGCGCCAAGTCCTACACGCCCGCGACCGCGAGCGTCGTGAACGACGTGCTCGTGACGGCCTCCACGACGGAGGCGCCGATCGTGCAGTCGGGCGAGCGGGCCGTCGTCGTCACCCCGCGCCGGCCCGCGCCGCGCGAGATCATCGTCACCCCCGGCGTCGCCCAGGTCGCGGGCATCCGCCCGGCCCCCGTCGAGGCGCCGGCGCTCTACGTGATCGAGGACCCGTCGTAAGCCGCTCTCGACGGCGAACGACAGACGAGGGCGTGGCGCGAGCCGCGCCCTTTTCATTGCGCGCTCCCGGCCGCTCAGGCGGCGTCGATGCGCCGGGTGAGGGCGTAGAGCGCGATGGCGGCCGCGTTGGAGACGTTCAGGCTCTTGATCGCGCCGGCCATGTCGAGGCGGGCGACGACATCGCAGAGCCCGCGCGTGCGCACCCGCAGGCCCTTGCCCTCCGCGCCGAGCACGAGCACCGCCGGGCGGCGCGCCTGCAGCGTCTCGAACGTCTCCTCGCCCTCCGAATCGAGCCCGATCCGCAGGAAGCCGCGGTCGCCGAGCGCGTCGAGGGCGTTGCCGAGGTTGCCGACGACGACGAAGGGGACGTGCTCGAGCCCGCCGGACGCCGATTTCGCGAGCACGCCCGTCGCCGCCGGCGAATGCCGCGCGGTCGTCAGGATCGCGGTGACGCCGAAGGCCGCGGCCGTGCGCACGATGGCCCCGACGTTGTGCGGATCGGTCAGCTGGTCGAGCGCCAGCACCAGCGCGTCGTCGGGAAGGGTGTCGAGCTCGTAGCCGGGCAGCGGGTCCGCCTCGGCGTAGAGGCCCTGATGCACGGCGTCGGGCTCGACCAGCGCATCGATCTCGCCGGGGCGCACGATCTGCGGGTTCATGGGCACGCCGGGCAGTTCCTCCGCGAGGCGGCGCGCGGCGTTCTCGGTGGCGAGCAGGCGGTGGATGCGCCGCTTGCCGCTGCGCAGGGCCTCCGCCACCGGATGCCAGCCGTAGAGCACCACGCGGTCGCCGAGATCGGCGCGCGGCCCGCGGGGGCGGGGACCGCGGGCGCGGTTGCGGGCCTGCGGCCCGGCGCGGCCCGGATCGAAGCGCTCGTGGGGGCGCTTGCGGGGTGGTTTCTCGTCGTCCGCCACGGGTCTCGGGGCTCCCTGTGCTGTCCTGCGAGGGATGCGCGCCGCTCGCGCCGCGGTCAAGGCCGGGATCGGCTCGGCAAGCCGCGTTTTCGTGCGAAGAAGCCGGAATTCGTCGTTGACAGGCCCCGCCCGGGTCACCATAAGAGCCCCCACGCCACGGCCGAGGCGTCGGGTCCGCCCGGCGCCGCCGAGCGTCCGGGCCGGGGCACCGCATGTCGATGTGTGTGCGCCAGAGCGTCCGAGCGGCCGGAGCGATCCGGGGGAATGTCCCGAGCGGCAAAGGGGGCGGACTGTAAATCCCAGAAAAACCTAGGTTTTTCAGCTGGTTAGTCCGCTGTACGGGACACGCAAAACTAAGTCCAACGGCATCTGTTGACGCGCAAAAATGAACTTGTGCGGGCGTGACCTGTGACATAGAGGCTGAGCCTCCGTTGATCGCAGGGATGATGCTATGAGTAGCGTTGCGCTAAGCTCGGGGGTTGAACTCTTCGCTGAGCTCGATCCCCACATGCAGCTCACAACAATGCTAACCTTTCTTTTCATCGCACAGCGTAGTGAGGTGAGCCAGAAAACGATTGAGACTCATCTTGGTTTTAGCAATGCGGCAGCAAGCCGGAATGTCAGCTATTGGTCTGATTTTAAGAAGTATGGTGTTCCGGGTCACGGGTTCGTTGAACGTTTTGAGAACCCTACGGACAGGCGAGAGAAGTTGATCCGACTGACAGATCGTGGGCAAGCGTTCTACGATCGAGTCTGCTTGCACATGCACAAAGCCAAGCCGGCAATCTTGTGATGCTAAAATATCTTCCTGCAAGCGGCACAAGGGGCTTGCAATCGGATTTGAACCTGATACATCCACGCCATCGCTGGCCAGCGGATTTTTAATCCGTTGATGCGCCAAACGCGTGCCACGCGGGACACAAGCCAAGCGGATTTCAAGCCGCTAAGTGCTTGACCCGCTTGGAGGGGGAATGTCCCGAGCGGCAAAGGGGGCGGACTGTAAATCCGCTGGCTAACGCCTTCGTAGGTTCGAGTCCTACTTCCCCCACCATCTCCGACGCGCTAAGCTCTAAGCCGCCCGAGCGGGTGTAGCTCAATGGTAGAGCAGCAGCCTTCCAAGCTGACGACGAGGGTTCGATTCCCTTCACCCGCTCCAGCACCCCGAAGTTCGTCATCCGTGAGGGACGAACCGGTCGGTCATCGCTGCGCTCAGGCTCTGGAGGCTGAACGGCTTGCTCAGGCGCGGCGCATCGTTCAACGCCGGTGCGTTGCCGGAACGGATGTCGTATCCGGTGACGAGCAGGAAGGGCACGTTCCGAGCCATGAGCTTCTCGGCGGCCGGCAGCACGTGCTCGCCGCGCAGGTTCATGTCGAGGAGCGCGCCGTCCACCTCCGCCTCTCCGATCAGCGCCAGGGCTTTCTCGACCGTCGATACCGGGCCGACGACCTGGCACCCGAGCTCCGTCAGCATGTCCTCCATCTCCATGACGATGAGCGCCTCGTCCTCGACGACCAGGATGCGCAGGCCTTGCAGCGCTTCGGCTCGTGCTTTCATGGCTCGATTCCGTCTTGTGCTCGTGGCGTCGGCGCAGAGCCTCCGACGGGAAAGGTGATCTCGTAGCGCAGCCCGTCGGCACGGGATTCCGGCGTCGCCGTGCCGTCGAGCTGCTGGACGATGCTGTGCTCGATCAGGCTCGTCCCGAACCCGCGCCGGGATGGCGCAGTCACGGCCGGGCCGCCGGTCTCGGTCCACTGCAGCCGGACCCGGCGCTCCGCGGACCCGTCGTCCAGCCGCCAGCTCACGCGCAGCCGGCCGCTCTGGTTGGACAGGGCGCCGTACTTGACCGTGTTGGTCGCCAGCTCGTGGAGAACCATCGCGATCGCGACGCCGGCCTCGGGCGGAAGGTGCAGGCTCGGACCGTCCACGGCGATCCGGTCGCCCAGGCCGTACGGCTCGAAGGTTCGCTCCGCGATCTGGCCCAGCTCGACGCTGCCCCAATCCTGCTGGACCAGGACGTCGTGAGCACGGCCGAGCGCGTGCAGGCGCCCGTCGAACGCCGTCTTGAAGTCGGCCAGCGAGGCGCACCGTCGCAGCGTCTGGGAGCTGATGGACTGGACCATCGCCAGCGTGTTCTTCACGCGGTGGCTGAGCTCGCCGATGAGAACCTCGCGCCGGCTTTCCGCCTCGACGAGCCGGGTGACGTTCTCGATGGCGAGCAGGATCAGGTCCGGCCGATGATCGCCGCCCGCCAGCTTGCGCGCGTTGAGCAGCATGTGCCGCCGTCCGAGATGCGGGAAGACGTGCTCGATCGGGAAGCCCTCGAAGGTTCGGTCCTCGTTCAGCGCCTCCCGCAGCATGCGCCTCAGCTCCGGAATGTCCCAGGCGCCGTGATCGAGCTCGTGCAGGAGGAAGCCGACCGACTCGTCGAAGGGGCAAGCGAACGACTCGCAGAACGTCGGATTGACCGAGACGACCCGCAGGTCGCCGTCGAGCACCATGATCGGGTGCCTCACCGTCTCGATGATGGTTTCCGCATAGAGACGCGCCTCGTTGACGGCATCCCCCGCCCGCTTGCGCTCCGTGATGTCGATGAAGCTGATGACGACTCCTGCGATGCGGTCGTCGTGCGTCCGGTAGGGGAGCAGGCGCCGCAGGTACCAGCGGCCGGCGTCGCCGCGCACCTCCGCATCGATCCGGCTCAGCTTCCGAAGCGCCGTCTGGGCGTCGCGCAGCAGCGCCTCGTCGTCCACCTTCCAGGCGAAATGCGTCACCGGCCGTCCGATGTCGGATAGAACCAGCTCGAGCAGATCCTTGCTGGCGGGAGAGAACCACCTGATGCAGAAATCGGCATCGAGGAACACAGTCGCGATCTCGCTGCTGGCCAGCAGGTTGTTGAGCGTGTCGGTGGCTTCTTCCAGCTCCTGGATCTTGTGCTGTAGCTGGGCATTGACCGTCTGCAGCTCTTCGTTGAACGACTGCAGCTCCTCCTGCGCGGTCACCTGCTCCTCGTTCGTGCTCTGGAGCTCCTCGTTCATCGCGGTCGCTTCTTCGTTCGCCGCCTTCAGCTCCTCGTTCGCGGCCGCCAGCTGAGCGATCGTGTCCTGCAGCTCGGCGCGCGTGCTCCTCAGCTCCTCCTCGACCGGGTTGTGCAGGCTTTCGGCGTCGCGCCCATCGGGAGGCGTCGCCGCCGAGGGTTGCGGCGCGTCCGCAGGGCTGAAGCTGACCAGCAGAAGGTGCTCCTGCCCCGGCGTCGCCAGCGGCGCGACGGTCACGGCGACCGCCTGCGACCTGCCGCCTCGGCGAATCCGCGCGTCGAACGCAGCAGGCCGCTTGTCCGCGACGGCGCGGCGGATGCCATCGCGCAGCTTGAGCCGCAAGCCGTTGCGGGCCATCGCCAGCAGATCCCGGCTCGGCTCGCCGGGCGGCGGCTCCAGATAGTCGCCCGTCTGGCCGTGGAACCACAACGTCCGGCAGTTGCGATCGATCAGAACCGAGGCCGGAGCGAAGCGGTCGAGGAGCGCGCCGCGCGCCACGTCGACGAGGCGCGCCGGCGGCCGGCCCTCGCCCGCCGAGTCGGGCTGCTCGTCCGGACGCGTGCGGCCGAGCGCGGTCAGGGCCGGGAAATCGACGATGTCGCGGCGCACATGCCCCAGCCGGCGATAGATGCGCCATTTCCTGGAAACCGTCTCGAAGAGCCCGTCCTGCCGGCCGACGGTCTCCGCATTGCCGAGCAGCAGGTGCCCGCCCTCCCTCAGCCCGAAATGAAGCAACGAGATCGCCCGGCTCTGGGCCGCCGGGTCCAGGTAGATCAAGAGATTGCGGCAGCTGATCACGTCCATCCGCGAGAACGGCGGATCGCGCAGCAGATTGTGGGCGGCGAAGACGACGAGGTCGCGCAGCTCCTTCTTCACCTGGTAGGCGCCGTCGAGCTTGTCGAAGAAGCGGTGCAGCAGCTTCGGCGGGATCGTCGCCACCGCGCCGTCCGAATAGATTCCGGCGCGCGCTACATACAGGTTGTCCTCGCGGCCGTCGGTTCCGAACACCTTGACGTCGAGGTGCTCGTTCGCGGCTTCCGCGCGGGCGATCACCAGCATCGCCAGGGTATAGGCTTCCTCTCCCGTCGCGCAGGCGGGAACCCACAGGCGCACCGTCGTGCGGCCGTCGCGCGCGGCGACCAGCGGCGCGATCACCGTCTCGTCGAGCGCCGTCCAGGCTCCGGGATCTCGGAAGAAGCCCGTGACGCTGATCATCAGGTCCTTGATCAGCGTCTCGATCTCGGCGGGGTTGGCGCGCAGGAACTCGACGTAGGCGCCGAGCCCTTCGATGGTCTGGAGGCCCATGCGCCGCTGGATGCGGCGCACGAGGGTGCTGGGCTTGTATTGGCGAAAGTCCTGGCCGGCCTGCGCCCGCAACAGCGCCAGCACCGGCTCGATCGAGGGGCCGTCGGCGATCGTCTCGTCGGTGACCTCGGGCCCCGCGACATAGGGGTGGCGGATGTACCGGAGCAGAACCTCGGGCATCCGCTCGGGAGCGAGAACCCTGTCGGCCAGATTGGCCTGGATCGCGCTGCGCGGCATGCCGTCGAACCGCGCGGTCGCGGGATCCTGCACCAGGGTGCAGCCGCCCTGCGCCTTCACCTCCCTCAGTCCTTCCGTGCCGTCGCTTCCGGTGCCCGACAGGACGATGCAGATCGCGCGTTCGCGCCGATTCTGCGCCAGCGAGACGAACAGGCGGTCGATCGGATAGCGGTGGCCGCGCCGCTCGGCCGGCTCGGTCAGCCGGAGCCTTTCGCCGTCGACCGTCAGCGCGCAGTCCGGCGCGATGACATAGACATGATCGGGCTCGATGGCCATTCCGTCGGCGGCCTCCGCGAACGGCATGGCGTTGTGCCGGCCGAGCAGGTGCGCGAGCCCGCTGTCGCGGGTGGGGTCGAGATGCATCACGACGAGGAAAGCAGCGCCGGTGTCGGACGGCAGGGCCTCGAACAGACGGATCATCGCTTCGATGCCTCCGGCCGAGGCGCCGATGCCCACGACGGGACACGCGGTCGCCGGCGCGCTCTCCGGTGCCGGCGCCTCGACCGCATCGGGCCCGGCCGCGTCAGACGCCGCGCTCTCCGGCAACGGCCCCGACGAGGGACCATCTCGACGCGAGCGCTCGGCCGAAGATTTTCGGCTGCCCGCGTGCTTTCGCTGATTTGAAGAGTCCTTGTTCATACCTCACCTGACAGCCGCGAATTCGATGCGAGCTTCTAGTCGGAGCAAAATCTGAGGTGAGGGATGCACTCGGATGAATTCGCCTAAGGTGCAATCGCACGACGTCGGAAGAGATACATAGCATAGAACCGCGGAGAGAGGCTTCTCCCGTTAAGTCCGGCGGCACAGGATGTGGTGTCAGGGGCTTGCGGCGGGATGTGGTGTCAGGGGTTTGCGGCGGGGCTCGTGTTCCGGTAATGTTCTCGCATGTCGAGCCG